>JGI24158J21664_10002416_pt1 | contig 22604 bp, 18 predicted proteins | sample Ectturendosymbi3_FD_21664 | JGI IMG/M metagenome (IMG submission 21664)
GCGCGACCCGACTCCCCATTGAGAGAACGCGGAAAAGTTTATTAAAGATTTAAAAGGTGCTTGATGGAATGGAGGAGTCCAGATAGAGCACAGGAATTAATTGTTGTATTCAACCATAACGTCATAAACTTGTATTTTACTGCAAATAAGAGCACTATGCATACGAGCGTCTATGATGGAGTTTTCACCTGTTTGCATAATTCGTCACTTTTTTCTAATCCCCTTGAGGTGACGAATTAGGCAAATTCTACTGTTCTACCCCCCAATACAACAATACTACCAAGTTAAAACGCAAAAGGAGTTCTAGATATCCCTGGTCAGAAACATCGCGAAAGTCGAAGAAAGTAGTGACTGTGCTGTAACGAGTTTACTGCTCATAATTCTTTTTCTAATCAGCCCAAAATAATCACTACAAATTGTTTATGTCTGTTGATACTGCCTGTTCAACTTTTACCAGATTTTTCTCTGTTAGGCAATTTTCTGACAAAGAACTCTTTATTTATGATGAGAATAGAGTTGCTTGATATTTAATGACGCAGGAAGGCTGCTTTGATTATAATCTACGTTGGTGAGATCGACAAAAAGTTTGTATAGCTCAGATGACTTATTCTTCCGTATGAGCAAGAACCCCACAGCGTTTCCTACAAATCGGCCCAACCAACAAACACCCTCTGGGCCGGGAGACGCCAAGTCATCAAATGAGTTTGGTGGTCGGAGGGCTTTGCAGTGATAAATAACGTGGTGTGCTGTTTGATTCCCCTCCCCGCATATGCACGAAGCTGGCTCTCTCAACCCCCACTGGCACATGTTAGAGCCGAAACGTCCGGACTCTAGTTCTGAGCCTGTTTAAGGTAACCCAGAAGTTACGTGGAAGGCTCGAACGAGGGGGAAAGCCGATGTTTGGGCCCAGATGGCTGAAATAGCACTTTAGAAATAAAAGTGTTTCTTTTCACCTCTACAAAATTCCAATATCACTGCTTATGTCCCGTAGACGTGAATGCAAGCGTGGCAATTGATGAAAAGCTCCACATTATCCACATTACTGATATATACAGTGACAAGTCTATTGATTATATGTTTCAATTATAAACTAAGCGTTGCTCTCTCTAAGTCTCTCCTTTGCTGCTAAGAGAACTTGTGGCTTGAACGCATAAGGGATAATAAAGGTTGTCACTGATCAAAAGATAATCTTGCTCAAACCCTGTGTTGAAAGAAATAAAAGTTTATTTTATGCCAACAAAACAAAAATATAAGAAGTGGCCCGTAACTGAATTGGTTTGCTGGTAGTTGATACTTACAGCACGTTGTCCATGAAGTGTTTTCCAAGAAAACAACCGCTGAGTGGTATTTCTTGCATGCTCGAAGTTGTAAGCTCACTTAAAGTGATACCAAGGGATTTTTACGGTGTTAACGTGAAAACTGACCATGTTTTGAAGCCGTTTACCCAAAATTATCAATTGGAGTTGTTTCATACCAAAGGTTTTCTTGTTACGTAGAAATCAGTGTTTACGGAACGTGGCGAAAAGTTTAAAGTAACAAACACTTGGTGGTATTGTGAGTTCTTAGGAACCCATGCTCTTAGAAACCATTTCCGATTGATTCAATCATTTTCTTGCAACGGACCACGTTATTTCGTTGTTAGTGAATTTTGGAAAATACTTTAAAACTGTTTACAGCTGCAGACTCTTTCTCATCACATTGATTTCTGACAAACAACTTGGTTTGAAATTTTGAGCCGGTATTATGGGGTTTCTCCACCTAAAAACCGGAGTAAGAGCCCTTTGTAGTTTGCAACCAAAAGAAGGTATTACTGATGACTACATCAAATTGAAATGGTGCCTTCATTGTGGTAGATTTTTTCCTTTTTTCATATAAAATGTTTTTTTCGTATCAGTTTCAGAGGTGCAATTCAAGATCTTTCCTTTTTTCTCTTCATAACTATGTGAGGTGCACAGAACAGAACTTGATGTACAGAACTCATTGCAGAAATGTCAGTGACAAAAATGAGGGTTTTAGTCATACTTACAAAATAACTTTTACGGAAAACAAAAATCTGGTATAATAAGACGTTTCGAATCCCAATGCTGTAGACTGTGAAGAGCTGCAAATACGTGAACGCCGTTTGCAGCCAAAACTGTTAACGTCACTTCAGTGACCATTTGTGTCAATTTATCAGAGATGTATTCAACAAAACGTTTCTTGTACGCTCTTCCACACTTTGAACCCATTTGGTTAATAGCATGTTTGAAAGTAAGTATCGACAAATGAAACAATGTGACAATTTAAGGTCTGCGTAGTGTAAAGGGACTATTTTTTTCCTGTTCATAAACTACACTAGCATACTTATATTAGCTAAGGACGTACTTGGGGTCACGGCGATAGCAGTCATGTTGATGAACCAGCTAACTTGTTCCTCGCTTTTGTATTTCGTTACTCCATCAAAAGAAGTGGGCCATTCCACAATGCCAGGTTTATCACAGGTTGCGATCGATCGTACTGTTCCAACGCAGTAGAAATCTACAACATATTACTTTGCAAATGTTATAAATCCATGTTTCAACAAATGATAAAAAACAGCATAAAGATCCATCGACGGCACGCATGACTACACATTTTCTAATTAGCACGGTTGAAGAAGTAGGCATGAATGTGATTGAATAAATAAAACGTTAAAAACGACCTTCACACTTAAAAAATTCAAATAGCAGTTTAGACACTTGACAATTTTTTTTTCCAGCAAGGTTGTTATCGTTTAGCAAAAAATGTGAGACTGATTGTAACCACGGTGGGAAATTATTTTAGAAAATCTCTGCGCTAATCAAGTTAATTTAATTTTAGAGACCATTGCACAAAACATGACATGATTTACAAACCTTCGTTCCTATTATCAAAAATACCTGATGCGCTGGAGATGGTCTGGCCGGATGCAATCCACACTACAAAAGGAAAAAATACGCACAATTCTCTGTGTAGCATACTACAATAATTGTTTTTCTCTAAAAACAGGATACATCAAGTTAGAATTTTTGTTGTTGTTAGAGCTGAATGTGTCAGTTGGTGGAAAACAGCATTTTCAATCTGTGCGAACCCAGTTAAAAATTCTGTGCCCTTCCAACAATAGATATTCTGAGCAACACAATAGTTTAGCATCGTCTATTCATTTAGGCAGTGTCAATATGATACCTACAAGCATTGATATACCCAATAATGTGGCAGTAAAAGAAACTTTCAACTAGAAGTTTTGTTACAAGCCTATCTTTTATCCGTGTATGATGGCTGATGGAGAAACATGTAGCTTTCTACTATTTATTAGCGTCAAATCCTGCATTGTCTTGTATGAAATCCTGGTATATGATCCTCTCTTGAAAGCAGCAGCTCGGTGTCACACCACGAGTACACTTTTCCTTCCTCTGTAACTTCCATGAACCGCAGCCATTAAGTAAGGAACGTGCCCGTGTGCTGTAATCCGACTATGATCAAAGAAATGATTTGAAAGAGCACACAAAGTGTGCTTTCCCAAGTTTTGTAGACTGAAAACGTGTTATCTAATGATTATTTTTGTGAAGAAGTCAATAACCGCCCANGCCGTTTANTTTCACCAACNCAGTTGGTTCTTGACAGTTTTTGTTGCTTGTTTTATCTTCTTGATTCTTTGACTGTCACTAAGTCTAGTTTACTGGCTAAATGNCCTAGTTGGTTGAGCAAGCGCCACTAAAGTTGGTGGTCTGCAGATTCCCGTTGGGGTTGTACTGAAGAATTGAAAGATGGTACTTGCGGCTTGCCCAGCATCGTGCTCGGCGTTGATGCAAGGGAACAGTTAACGCGCAGTTACGTGGCCCACAGGGCAAGCAAGCAGAAACGGGTACCGCAGACCACTTGTCACCCTCCGAAAGGATTGCAGAAACCGAATATAAACGAAACTGAACTAAGTCGAGCTTAACCGGTATCCAACACGTTTTCTGCTCTGATTCGAATATAGCAGCATCATACTCCGGAAAATGTGACAAGACACAAAGTTTGAAAATGTTTCAGGACACAAATATTGAAAAGTTCAAAGAGTGTCTGTGCTATTAATGACGTCACCTACTTTAAAATTAAGCGGTAAAAATATCTCACTGTCTTGGTAGTGAAACTTTAGTAGGCAGCCATACTTCTGTGCTTTGCAAAAATTTGTTTTAAAAGTCCAAGGTCATACTTCAGAAAACACCATGAAGGTATTTCGCTAACAACATGACAATTATGCTTTTCATTCGATGCAGGAAGCATTCTTCATACAAAAATATGACGTGGATTTTTTTAAGAATCCAAAATGATTCCTTCAAATTGGTCTTCATTCTTTGATTATCCTACAAATTTACGTTTACACGTGCATATGAAGATACAGTAGTTTCACTGGTTGATAAATTGTAATTCTTGAAAATGATTATTCTGAACAACTTTTAGCACATTGCACAAAGTTAAATCAAGTGGGGCGTTTACTTCTAACATTGCCTGCGTTAAAGAACATAACAAAACTGTAAGCTCAAAGTTACAATTTTTACAAAACTACTAGGAAATGGATGAGCAGCATGGGATTCTGGTGGATTTGAGCAATTTTACTCTTCGTGAATACCTCCAGTCGAATCTACGCTTCATAGTAAAGAGCTTTCAGTTTCAAAGACCTGATATACAGGACTGCGGTGTCACCATCTCACTGAATACCATTCTACGACTTTGCTATTCCCAACTTCTGTTGGGCATATTTGGATACTTTATTTTCAGCTTACTGCAAAACATCAAGCAGTACATTTGCAAGCCAGACGTACAACCACTCGATGCAGGTGATGAATTAGTTACAAGATCCTCAAGAGTAAACGGCGATAAGCAATCCTCAAAGGTCTAGCTGCCTTTGAGTGAAGGATCACATTGACAAGTTTTGAACGCTTGCTTGCTGATTGCCCTACAATAACTGCTGGAAAGCTACTTATTTCGCTTCCATACTTCTCAAATTATAATTTCTGCGTGACACACCCTAACAATCAACAAAGAACCGCAGCTTAACTCCTCAACTGTGACCGTACGTGGGCTTAGAGCAGTAGTCATTTTGACCAAACAATGGGAAATGAGGTCTAATGAAAAGCAGGGCATAAATCAATTGGCAATCTATTACGCAGATAGTCTCCAGTCTTGCAAAAACGTTTTTCCTTGCAAACATGTCATTGAGATTGTGTTACCCTGATTTAAACAGAAACGAAAAATATTCGTTTGCGTCGGCACAAAGTAGTTAACATATTCACGTGGAGTTTGTAAAAGATTTCTCACAATATCAAACAATGGAAAATTTTTGTGAATGCAAGTCGTTTTCCTGGTGGGCGGGCACGGCGGAAAACAGATGCATGTTGATGGCATTGTCCCTTACCTTTTACAGAGGGGAAACAAGGACAAAAGTGGATATTTTCAAAATTAAGGAACCAGTAGTTTTATGTTGACTTTAAAGAAATTTATAGCAACTTGTCACATAATTCCAAAAAACAGCTGGTTTAGACATTGTCTTTATATCTCGAACAAAGTAACAATCGTTCCCAACATGTATGCGTTTCTGCGTTGGATAATTGAAGTATTTATAATGTTATGCAATAATGTAACAATGTTCTGAAAAGTAAGGATTTTCATCATCGTGAAAACAGTTACTAAGACGTCTTAGCCACTTGTTTTATTCAACTGGTGCGCATCGCAAATACTAAGGCAAGATTTTGTCAAAGTTAATCCAGTCTCTACGATGTTGTAAAACATTGCAGTCCTGGTGGTAAATTGAAGAAGTAAACTGTGCACTATACCATCGTAACGTGACTTTAGAAAGGGACAAGAATGAGATATGCAAAAATCTGTCGATATGCAAATATCAGTGTTTTTATCTCCATGAAAAAAGAGTTGTCCCGTCAGGGCAAGGTAGCTTGATCGTTCATCGGCCCTTCTGTCGCAATCACTTGAAGAGTTTTGGAGCATTGAAAAATGAGTTGAAGGATCACAAATACCGGTCAAAAAACTACACAACAACACTAATGGACTGCCCAAGATTTCCTTTTATATTTGTACGGGAAATTTATAGTAAAATATAGGATGCCAACGTAGTTGAAAGCAAAGTTTTTGCGATAGTTCACGGGTTTGATTTGATGTTCGCGTCACTACCATCCACTGTGAAAACTTTATAGATGCAAAGACTTCTTCAAATAGTTCGCTTTGTTGACAGTGACATGAACATGGAAATCGCCTACAATTGCGTTTGACAACTTTCAGCATTTTGGTAAAAGTTTAGGGTAAGTTGTGACGTAATAAGTATGAAAGACAAACTTGTAAAACTATATGTACTTTTCTCTACTTTACCTGCGTTATTTCCAACTCATTCATATAGATTTAGTGGCTAAAACAAAAGTAACGAAATTCAGTGAGCTGTGTGGGAGTTTTGGAAGACCAACCAATAGGGGTCTCAACGCTGAAATCTTTAACGCCCCTTGATTTTATAGCATCATCCATAAAACGCACATTTGCCTGGCGTTTTTTTTTCTGAAAAACTGTGGTAAGATTTAAGCCGGAAAATAAAAAGTCTGTTTTCATTGAATTGACAAGTTTCAAAAGTTTTGTCAGTGAAACTCCAAGCTTCTACTTTGGATCAAAACCATCATTTTCTCCTAAATTTTACTGCAAAAGCGCTTGTGAAAATATCGTTGCCATAAGCACACGATATTCAGTATGTTTTTTGCAGCCAATATTGTGGTTGAGAAGTGACCGCCATTACGATTGCGCTTCTTGTATTTACAGGATTCTGGTAAAGGCTGCCCTAACACACATTCATTCGAAGCCGAGTAACCACTTTGCTCTAAGCCTAAAACCACGACATCCGAAGAAAGCCTTGTACAAACGTTCGCGCATATAAGACTTGGATCCTGTTGTCAAATTCTTGAACGACTAATTGATGTATGTAGCTCATAAACGTAAACGCTAGAGTCTCTCAATGCGTATGAAAAATGTTTGGATTCTCGTTCTAGGACCACAACCACCTGGACAACTGCGACCCGGACAATTCCCACCGGTTACTGCCACCCGAAATCTGTCACCTAGGACAACTGCGAAACAGGAAAACTGCCACCCAGACAACTTCCACCTTGGACTAATGCCACTTACAGGACAATCGCCACCCAGGACAACTACCACCTAGGACAGTGTGTTCCAACTACGTGCCCGCGCGTCGCATGTCGCTCGCGGATAGAATTTTTAAGGCCCGCGAGTTTCTCAGTATTGTTTGTTGTATATATATTACAGTAGGTTATTTTCGTTAGAACAAGCATAACATCTTTTAATAAAAATGTACATTAACGGCGTTAGACTAGACTGTACAGTCTACCTCTTGTGCTGTTTTGTGTTATCACGATTAACACATCTTTTCTATTTGTTATTTTTACTTGTACTCTTGAACTGGTTGCTTTTAATGTAAAAGCTAAAACGTTCAAACTGTGAGAGATAGCTAATGAGAAACCTGTCCTTACACCACTTCAGGAAACATCCACCGTGATATATGCATGTAGCTTATTGCTTTCACTTTAATTTTCTATTAAAACGTATTTGTGATTTCGATTTGTAATTAATTACAAGTTTAAAGAATAATTGTAATTTGAGATTTTCACCAGAGCAATTGTAATGTAATTGAAAATTTTGAAGGAGTAATTGTAATTATAATTGAACTAATTTGATGTAATAGATCCAACTAAGGACTGCAGTCAGGATAAATTAACTGACACCAATTCTTTATGCTTTCACAAACATTTTGCTACTGAGACAAGCAACAAACTGCTGACTGTAATATAATCCAGTTCTATCTCACACCGAAATGCACGGAAGATCAATCTTCCCATTTCTGTGACTGTTCAGTAGCTTCGAACTGAATATTTCACTACCACGACCGCGGTCTGACTAAATTTCACGCAGGATCCGAGCAACCACTGGTGTACGTCGTCATGAACAATTCCCATTACTCAGCCGTCAAAAACAACAACACGGCTTATCATGCATTTAGGAAATGCAGATGTATCCGTTATCTGAATAGTAAAACTTTTTGATATCCGAACCATACTCGTAACTGTCTTGCCCTGAATCAAATTCATTCAAACCAATAGGCTGTTAATATTTTTTAATGTATGAGTAACTTCCACCAGCGTAAAGCAAAATACCTGAGAAAATACCAAAATACTCAGACAGTAAGCATTAGCCTGTCATCATTATATTTTAGCGTCCCTTATCTTCCCACCAATTGCTTTCAACATTAGCAATTAAAATAGTGCAGTTACCTTTCAACGTTAACATGAACACAGGGAGTAAATGGCGAAAATGTGTGCTGTTTTTGCAGCATACAGTAGCAAATCCACATTTGCTTGGAACACGTTACGTGAATTCAAATCATGTCAAACACCAAACGAATTTTGGTAGATGGAATAAAAACACTTCACATTTGATGCGATAAATTGGTACTTCAAACTGTGGTTAGATAAAAAGTCTGTCGGCACTTCTATCCGTTTCTGATATTTATGATTTTCCAGGATGAAAATTTTCTTGTGACTTTGGTAGGACGTACTAGTCACAAGAGACCATCCGAAAGAACCATTAGCACAAAATCAACGATCCACTGATAGCAAAATATATTTATGAAACAAACCAGATTTCGCTACAACGTACAAATTCCATGTAAACAAATTTGCAAAAATATGGCAAAAAATATTCCAATGGCGCTAGCAAACTCAAAAATAAATCAAGTCTAGCAATTTGAATTTTCTGCTTTCACGGGGTTGTTATTTTGAATAGACTTTGGTAATGGCATAAACAAGATAATGTTTTGATCGCGGTTTTTGAAATTGTCAATGCCAGTAGATTTTTTCCTAAGCGTGTGACTTAAAAATTGAATGATTGCAGAAAAATAGTGCTAACTCTATACACACAATTCATCTCTCGGTTCAAAAGAATTCCAAATGAATTTGAGAAACGTTGTGTTTCTGTCGTTATCATTTCGCATTTAACCTACAGCGCAGTCAAGACAATTTCGTTTCCCTAGCAAAAAAATTTTTCAGGTAGGCCTAAACAACAGCACGACAAAATTGCAGAAAATTTGCGGGATCCGTAACTATTGTTCACGTTTTTCACAATCTTCTTCGCAAGCAGAAAAGAGCAAAATAGTAAAAAAGCGTTCACATTTTCAATGTGATAAAAGATTCTGGAAATACTAACGATACATGCGCAATTATTCGGTCGAGGTCGAAAAATTATAGCAGCGTTGTAATCCATCTTTCGTTTGGGTTGGTTAAAATTTTCCTCGAATTCATAATTGGTTCCGTCTGTAAAGAAACAGATTCGATCTAACACACAGTAGTCTGGTTCAGAGAGCCCAAAACGCTGATGTTTTTATTCATGTAGGCTACACAGCAGACCTGAAAATAAACACCAGTATGTTCAATTCCTAGATTCATTCCCGGACATTTCAAAGCACGAAAGTTCAGTGGGTTACACTCTCGTGTTGTTCCAAGTTTTGCTGCTGAAACCGAATGCTCAGCTTTCGTACTTCTGCAAGCCGCTTCTACGTAATTGTTCAGAGAGATGGTTGCTCACTCAGCAAGCGAGGGCACGTTGCCTTTTTGTAGTGATTTTATGAGGTTAAAATAAAATTTGCCGTAGTTAGCAGGAAATTAAATTGATAAAACACCTTCTTTTTCACAAATGGGAATTGTAGGGTTGAGCTTGAGGTAAACTCTTTCCATGCAAATTTTACTGAGTTCGCTTTCAATTTCATTCAAGATTGTCGGCAAACGTTCAGTGGTGAGGTGGTCTGCTGCACCTTATTGAACACCCTTTGCAAAACGGCACATCAAAAGCCGAACATGTTCAACAACTTCACAATATAAGCAGCAGCCAAGAAAAATCTCATTAACGAAACCACCCATCTTCTTTACTGAACATCTTTCAAAACAGTCCTAGTGCAGTCTGATCTATGCATTCTGCTTCCCAATACTCACATGTACACAGGGGGGAGAATCGCTAATTAAAGTCATGAATACGTAAAACTTTGGACACAACGGATGTACAAGCGCGAAATACTTTTGTGAGATGTGGCGCTGCAAACTAACTCAATTTATATGTTTCCACACCCCCAGATAGCTCTACTTGGGCAGCTTTCATAACATCGATATACAACACGGATAATCTTGTTGAATATTTTCTTCAGCTGGAGGCCTAAGGTAGATAATCGACAATGTAAGTTGCTGGATTTTTGATGATACAAGGTACCAATCCATAGATTAATCTCATCGGTTCTTTGACTCCTCCATACACTTCCTCCACTTGTGAAAAGGAAGTTCGTTTATTAGGCGCGACGTATCCATCCATTTGCAATGGGCATAATTCCCACAGGTGTAAGTGACAGAGAAAACTTTTAATCCATATTGGTGTCATTTTATCTTTTGCATTTTTATGCATTTTGCAGACTTTTCTGCCTACTGTATACAAAAGGGTACCTGAACGTTGGCATAGTTGAGACCTTGCTAATATTATGATGTCAATAATAGGAAACGTTTTGCAAAACTTGTCTCTAAATACAGCAACGCACAAAACTCTATATAAAGCGTTGCTGTACCCAGTAGATGCAATAATTTTTTTAATTTGGTTTTTGAGATAATTTTCGGCCATAACTCGCCGATGGATTGCGTTAGACAGTCAGTAGAGACATTCTAAGAAACGGATTTTTGTGTACTTAGAAAACAGCTGAATTGGAATTTGAAATTTTTTCACAGGTCCCAATGACGTCACACGGACATGCAAACTTTCAAATACATACCTGTGTTTTTATTCAGAAACTACACGAGATTCTGTGTCTTTTGATGTCCTCACTGACTCTCTTGCGTGATCAGTTGGTGAGTTGAGATCGAAATTGCCTCGAGTCACTTCAGTATCTTTCGCGGTCCTTTAAAGGGTTTTCACATTCTTAGATTTAACAGCCAAACCCCTTGAAGAGGATTCGTTGGCTGTGCTGCAAATGTGCTTAATCCGTATCTTTGTAATTAAATTTACGTAACCCAACAACACAAAGGGCTGCAATCACAATCAGATAAACTGATCGCTAACGTAATGCTCTTCCCACAATTTAAGCAATGCTAGCAATGTGCCCACAATGTTTTCTTTCTGCATGTTACAAATTGACGAATTTAGGCAACGTTTGCTACAAGAGAATGACAAGGATTCTTCTTTTGCGCCAATTGTTCGAACCACTGCTTGGCCGCACTAGATCCCGGGGCAGATGTTCAGCAGCCATTCGATTGTCTCATCGTCCAGAACCGTCAGGCCATGCAATCCATGGGGAAGTCGGTGGATTGGACATGAGAGAACAACATTGTCGACAGTTTGTTCTTCTGCGCCACACTCAGGTTGCAGAGGAGGCTATATCCCATTTGTACAAGCAGGAGCGGAAACGTCCGACACCGGTGCGGAGGCGGTTAGGCCGGACCCATAGGCTTTTCTTGGAATGGTCATTCCGGGGGGGTGGGTGCCGGTGTCGGGGATGAAAATGCGGAGCCTTGTAGCGTTGTTCGCCCACTACGCATTCCATTGGTGATCTCAGAGGAACTGATGAGATGTTGTGCTGCGGGAACAAATGGGTGTCTCGATTTGAGACGCCGTGCATCTGCACTCGATGGACGGGTGAGCGCTGAGCGGAGCAGATGTCCAGGCTCCATGGCACGGGGTGCTAGAGACAGTGTGGCTCCACTGCGACGAAGCTCGGCAGGTTGGATGCCTGCGATGATTGGAAGGTTGTCCGCTGGTGTGGGACGCAGGCATCCAGTCACAATTGGCAAGGCGTCGTTGATGGGGGGTCGATAAGGCGATTATGAGCAATGCGGCACCAGACAGGCGCGCAGTACTCTGCGGTTGAATGGACCAGGGCTAGAGTGGCTATTCGCAGAGTTGTTGCTCCGGCACCCCAACGGAGCAGCAAGCCGCCTCAGAAGCGCGACGCATGATGTCAGCTTCTTGCGAAGTGACTCAAGATGTCGGCGATACGTGAGCGACCTGTCCAATGTTACTACGAGGTATTTGGGCTCGGAGCAGAAGGGCACGGTTTCGTTGTAATATTTGACTTTTAACTCACGTATAGCTTCCCTGTTGTGGAAGGCTGCCAACACCGTTTTTGTAGTGCTGACCTTTAGCTTCCAAGTCTGAAGGTATTCACCTACGGTTGCCGTGACCTTGGTCAGCACTCCTTCCACTGCCTGCCGATCTCCATCAGCATGCATGATTGCTAGATCGTCAACATATGCATACTTTCTGTGGTTGGCAGGTCAGAGATGTAGATGTTGAACAGTAGGGGCACCAGGACATATCCCTGTGGGAAGCCGTTCTTGAGGCGTCGTAACCTGCTTCTTTTGCCGTTACCTGTGGTAAGGGTGAACCTGCGATTGCCAACCACCTCAATGATCATGCGGACCATGCGTCTATCAGGCAGCAATCGCAGCAGCTTGCAGGTGAGGCTGCGGTTTCATACAGAGTCGTAGGCTGCTGTGAGGTCGACAAGCACAGCTCCGGCCTTCTTTTTAGTGGAAAAGCTATCCTCGATGTCATGTGTCCACATGGTGACCTGGTCTGCGGCTGACCTCCCGTGTCGAAAGCCCGCCTGCTCCGGTGGGAGCAATGGGTCGATGATTGGATCGACACGAGCGTTGGTCAATCTCTCGAAGATTTTAAAGAGGACACACAGCAGAGATATGGGACGGTAGATCTTTGGGTCCCCCAGTGGCTCATCTGGCTTCGGGATCACAACTATTGGTGCTCTTCCCCAGATCTTTGGAATTTTGAGTTGGCGCATGCAGGAAGTGAGGAAGTCGTAAAACCAAGATTTGACAAGGATTGAAGATAAAGAATTGGTTTACTGTTTGTGCAAAACGCAGTGTTTGTGCTTTGGATGCCCTACTTTCTGTAATAGTTAAACAAAACCTAACTGGAGATTCGTTGTCCCAATTTCAAATGGTTTGGAAGTACATATCAATTGACCGCTTAAAAAGGTATCAACAATAAAATCTGAAACATTTTCTAACGAAGACAACTTCAGCAAAATAACAAACCTTAGTTATGAAAACTGCAGGTGGTAAAGAAAATCGAGATTTGCTTGAATTAAAAAAAAATGTTTGCCATTCAAAAAATTTGTTGTTTTTACTAATATTGTTACAAACCAAAGGTTTTGTGCTTTTAAAAGTTATTTGCTCTACCAAGGATATGTTTGTAAGAATCGAAAGACATACAGCATCTTCGGTAACATTCTACCAACTGGTAGTGAAAACATTGTTTGAAATTAACTGACTTACCGTCTTCTGATGCAACAGATAATCAGTAGCATAATGAGGAGGAAGGCAATGATACTGCAAACCACAATTGCAATTATTTCGCCCACTGACAATCCTGAAGAAGTTGCGATTGTCGTTGTTATCGTGGTCGCTGTTGGGCTTGTAGTCGATGACCCTGTTATCAAGTTGGCGTTTTCAGCTGTCGGCCTTACTGTGCCAGATTGTCATTACAATAAAATCAGTCAAATATTTCATTTATGCTTCAGTTTTTGTGTTCCGAGGTTTCTGTCTGGTAAAGATTTCACAACATTTTTATTTTCCAATCTGATAAAATACTTAATATGAAACGTAAGCAATCAGAAAATATCAATGTTTTGGCATTTTTTAAATTGCGAATTTTCATCACTAAATTGCAACATACATTTTCAGTGGACATCATGACCAAACAAAGACATGAAAAAAGACAAGTTCATCATTATTTTTGTTAGTTTGCAAAACAGTCCGTTTGGCATAGCAGAATTTCCGTTCATTATCAACAGTGTGCGAGTTATCCCCGAGATTTCGAATGAAAATTAGATTAAAGGTATTTATAAAGGTAAATGCATTCATCCTGTTTTTCATAAAAGTCAATTTACTACTGCGGTTTGTGGGATTTACTGAAAATACATTGCGATGGAAGTGCAAGACCTTATTTAGAACAACCGGGTGAGGGGAGTGTTCGTAGTATAGCAAATACGATATACAGCATATCTGCAGAGAGCAGCCAATCAAGTGGGTGTGACTAAAAATTCTTGTTGACAACTATACCTTCAGTAGATATTGGAGATGAGAAATTTGTAAGTTTGGAGGGATCATTGGCACTCCCTGTTCTTCCACGAAAAGCTACTTGGAACGATCTTCCGCTTGGTAGTGGACCGTTGCAAAGTTGGTTTGTCGCATTTGGATTGCATGTTGTGTCAGCACCTGCAAAAGTGCACCTTGCTTTGCCTGAAGTAAGAAAAGCTATCTCATCAAGAGACATTCACGCGTAAACACTCATACAGAAAATTTATGCAAAAACTTGCTGCGAAATAATTAGTTTAGCATTTTCTTAGTTGACCAAAATCTAGCATGACAAACGTCTTTATTTTAATGAACGTTATGTGTCGTTTTGCCCTATACGTTCCCTCTATTGTTCTCTTTATCTTCAAATAGACCAGGCCTCGCGGAATTTCATGTTTTAATACTTCCTCTCAATCGCGCTTGTGGAACTTACGGCATCGCGTACGTAGAGAGCTCCACACAGGATACTGTTCGTTGCTCGCCATCGCAATCAATGAAAGGTGTGGGATGCAGCCGGTTTGAAGCATGTACACTACACTTATTTCCTTTATCTGCTACGTGATTTGGGATTACGTGATTTATTCCAAGTGGCTGCCATAAGCAGGTACCAATAGAACGTAATGCTCATTTGTTGCATATGTCTTTTAGAAGCTTTTGTTTGGACTGGCGGACACTGATCAATTAGTCTTTTGAGAAACATCCGTGCCCCAAGCAAAACTGCGCTCTGAATAAAACATTGTCAGTTCAATATTAAACTGGATCTTTTCATAAATTACAAAAACTTTTTGTATTATGAAAGTGATAGTTTTTCAATGTGGTGCTTCGTTTGTTGTAATTAATCATAAGTACGAAACTGCATTGTAGGACAGGAGTGGGGAACCTGCGGCCCGCGTGAATATTTGATATGGCCCGTATCAGAATATTCGTTATCCAATCGAGTACAAGATCGCTTCAAAACGACGCTCCATGATAAGCAGGTGCTTAGACAAGTAAGGCAGAAGCCTCAATCCATTAAGATGCCATAAGAAGCCTCTATCCCTCGTAGTAAGATAAAGGTGGAATTTGAGGATACAATCGGTTGTTATTTGCGGCACGCCAACGATAATCCACAGTTCATGCGGCCCGTGATAATAAATAGGTGCCCCACCCCTGTTGTAGGGCAATATAAGCAGCGCAAATGCACCACCAATTTAAACTTACGTATCTTCTACAGATTTTATTCAAATACTGTTTACTTTGTGCTGATAGCAAAACATGATGTTGCTCTCTGGAAATGTTGTCTCGCGGTCTGGACGTTGGGTTCTAAAATTAGTGAAATAATACATGCGCGCGTTTATTGCGCAATCTAAAATTTAGCGATTCTTGTGACTGTTTCTTCTTTCCATGTCTTTTGTGTGTTCTCAAACAAGCATTGCGGATAAGAAAAAAACAGTAGAGAGACATTTCTGCTGTGGGATTTTTCTGAAGTGGTGTTTCGTCTGATATGCCGGCAGCTTCAAGTGCTAGACAGCGCGTTTCTGAACACTTGCCAGCATTGCGTTTACGCAGTTTTCTACATTTTTCAGCACGTTTTCTACATTGTCACCGTTGAGCATTTGGTATATGTGCTAATTAAGCTGTCTAAGACGGACTTGTTTGTTTTACCAAATTTTCAAAAAAAATTAAAAAACTTCTGTTTTTTTCCCTCTAACAACGCTTGACAAACCTAGTCGTCTCCATTCACTGAGAAAACGCTACCAAAATCAGAGAAGCTAAGCCGACTGCGCATACTGGAACGTTCGAACCTTTGAACCTGGTTTTAGAAAAACTCTTAGCGCGAACTACTTGCATGCCAATATATTGGAATTGGTGCCGGTACAGAGTACAGACAGACATGGATGAATTAGGGAGTGTAAGTATTTTCAATCATATACACAAACTCATATTTCTGATGGTTTCTAATATTTGCTTTATACATATATATAAACAACTGACATAGTTGGTGTCAAAAGTATTGTCACGTTGTGTTTCTCGTAAAGTCAGTAGGCTATAAAGAAGAGCAGTCCATCCTGGTTCAATATGAAAAAGTTGCAAGCGTTCCACAACATTATTTCTGTCGCCTAGCCAGCTGTAAATATTATTTGTGCTATTGTTTTCAACGTTATCTGCGCCACTGTCTTGCTCAAATCACACGAAGCATTTGAAACTGGCCTGTAGTAGTTTCATTTCTAGGAATCGATGTAAGACGAAATGCCTTGGGCTGACGTGGACATTCTCACTTACTTTACAGTTTGAAACGGCAATGAAATTGTTTTAGGAAATATGTGCAAAATTTATATAAAGCGGTGGGCATTTTAATTGCAGTGGCGAATATGTCAATTTGCTAGAGATCTCGATTAAATAGAGCTGTTTTTTGCCAGTTGATTAGGAATAAAGTCACAAACTGTTGGCTTTCTTCTTGCAGAAATTCTTACGTGGCACTCATAACAACTTGAGGAACTACCTTCAGCTTAAACAACCATCCCAACACATTTCTGGACTCTGATCTGTGTTGAGCATTTGTAGACATGGCAATGAAAAAGATTGCAGTAGGCGCAGCAAGGTTGATTAGAAAATTATGTTGCTTGATTCAAACATGACGTGCATATGAGGTAGCAGTGTTTGACTGTGAATTACGAAGAGTCTTATACACAAACGTTTGTTGCAAAAATTTACTCGAAACGTCTTAAACCACAGGACAGCTCTTTATAAATACTGCAATATTAAATTTTGCCAGATATTTTATTGTTAAAAATATTTTTGGTAAACCCATAGCTGTCTCAAAGTTGCCAGACCAAACCTTTTATTGATCTACACCGGGCAGATGTGGAAGCAGTTTAACTGTGTGAAGTTTAGTTCAGTTTAAAATCACCCCATTAAATTGTGGAAACACTTAATTTTACAGTTTAGTGTGAGCGAATATGGAAACCACAAGCTTTGTAAAATATCTAATGAAATGGAACAGATAATACCAATCGTGTAGGAGCTGGGAGTGAAAGAGCACCCCCAAAATTTTTCGTTTGTCAAACATTTGGGCAAAGAAGTTTCGATGTTTTTAGCAAAACTAATGAAATAATACTTCCTTGTTATTGAGTGTATAAACAAAAGTTTGTGTCATAAAAAACACACTAAATATATATATTTGCAATTAAAAAGCTCTTTCTAGTAACTTAGTGTTTTACTGTAGTTTGTGAGAGTTGATGAGTGACAAATTCACTTGAAAGTTTTAGCAAAAAAAGACATTTCATTTATGTGACAAATGGTGTTTCCAAAAAACAGCTCTCAAATAAATGTTGTCCAAATAGACTGGTCTCAAATAAATGTCATAAATGAAATGGTCTCAGCTGCCTACATACCTCAATGGGCGTACATTCATAATTTAAATATTTGTTTTTACCATGCTTCCAAATATTCTTCTGGACTTCAAAAAAAAGTTTCTGTGGAATGCCTCGTGGTAGTTACAGAAACTTTATGTAAAAATAAAAGTCTTTCAAATCTAAAACTATGCATTGAGATCGTTAAGGATAAATTAGCATCGAAAAAGTTTATGCCATCTTGCCCGGGTATGCAAGACAAGAGAGTTCAGAAAATCTTTGCACATAATAAGACGCTCAGGCGTACCGATTGTATAAGTCGATCCATCAGGAGACAAAGCGCGTTTCTTTCTTCCGGAAGGATTGCTCACACAAGATATGCTCGCTGCATGGTAAGCTCGAATAGGATCTGTGCCAAACACTCCGGCCCAGTAAAGATTATCTGCGAAATTGAGGAAAACACTTTGGGTCATCGTTGGTACTCCAAATAACTGAGTGTTGAAAAAAGCTTTCTTTGCGTTTTCCACATTTTCAAATTTTCGTTCATGCAGAAACAGAACTTCAACAACACTCAAGTAGTTTTCAATGCATTTTCATGTGTTATTTTTTTTTAAAATAGTTTTCAATTACTACAACAGCCTGTTTCCGACAGCACATTCTTGAACATGCATGGTTTTGCGAGTGGACACGAACTCTTCACATAGTCATTGAAATTTTGTTTCCAACAGTGCACGTCAAGCCAAAAAAGTAAGTTGAGGAAAGACGCAAGCACCTTGAAGCAATGCATGCGGATGCGGGGTGATTGTTTCAGCTAAAACGAATCGGTTTGTCATTGAGTTACTGAATACAGCACAGCTGCAATGGCAACATTCTTTGGGCAAAATACGCTCAGGTTCGTGAAAATTTTCTTAGTTCTGGGTTTTTTAATGGGTTTTGCTAGAATTTCAAATCGGGCCCTAGAATCAGAGAAAATTATCATCGGGTTCCTAAAATCAGAGAAAATCGGGTCCCTAGAATCAGAGAAATCGGGTCCCTACAGATCCATACCGGGTACCTAACATTTTCCTTAAAAAAACCTGTTAATTAATAATAATTACAACAAATGGTCCTTTGTTTATTCTGCACGATGCCATAAACTGGCTCCTGGGCATAATATTAAACTCCAACTGTTGATGGGGTTGGTGTTCTAAAGTTCTGCATTTTTTTCGGAAACGGAGTGCACTATAGCTACCATTATTCCCATGTCAGGTCTAGCCCGGAGTGGTGACGCATGACATGTCCGCAGCTATGGTTAAATAATCTTTTTCAGGAGAAGACTTAGCTCTTCAGCTACGCAAGGAAATCAGTCTTGGTATCAGAAAACACCAGTAGGTGGGAAATATTTCTGCGTTCTAGCAGCTCCTGCAGCGGAACCCCAACGTCGTCGTCATGACGAGGCCTTTTTTGGGACTTTCTGGGGAATGCGAGACGTACGGTCTGTTGATGACTAAGCGACTCAGTGACCCTGGTCTTTACCCAGGATTGCTTTGAGCCTTCATCAAAGCAATATCCTCTGTCGAAGAGGTCCTGGCACAAAACACATTTGCATCTTGCACAGTTATTAAAACTGCAATGGTTCTAATACCACACAAGGCATTTGTGTAAAATAGCAAAGTATTAAGGCAAAAGTTACGTGAATGATAATTTGCGGTAAAATTAATAGTTTACCTCAAGTGACGTCAGCATCAATCAAGCTTTTTGAACGCTGAAATAATATGTTAGCTTAAGTTTATTTATCAAAACCAGCGTAATTCCGGCTAACGTTCAAGATGTTATCAGAAGGTGCAAACTGTTTGAATTTCAAAACAAGTTCACACTTCAGTTTTTATTAAAATAAATTGTGAAAAACGACTTGCTTGCCAACCATGCCTATAAAGGCATTGGGTAAATTTCAACCATGACCTGATGCGTTTTGCGTAAAGCAATTATTCTTGAAAACGACGACCATGACAAGAACGAGGAAAACAATATTAGGGTTAAAACAATGCTTCCATTTGGGATACAGGTCCATTACTGAAAAGAGCAGTCAGTCTCTTTACAAACCCGTGATAGAAAGCGATGTGCACAATATATTGGCAGCTTTACAGGGACAACTTACGTTGCATACAACATATGCAGCAGCAAATTGCGACAACCACAAAATTAAAAACTTTGGTTGCACTTTTGTAGAAAGTAGCCGTCAGGATTAGGTCGTCAAATTCTATTTGTTTCGGATTCATAATGATTATAAGTTGTCCATAAGCATTAGTTTACCAGTTATGACGGGCGGAGCCTCCTCTTCCTTACAGAAAACCTCAACAGTAACCACCTTGCCAGCATCAGTATTGAATAATGCTGAGAGTGAGTTACATGGATTGGCGATTGCAAAAGCAAATGTCCTTGAAGCGCTGTTTGCAAGATTTTTCTGTGAGACTGAAACGTTTGGAGTTGCTCCAGTTCTTGGCTGAGCGACTGAAAACAGATAAGCGGAAATCCAAATTTTAGATTTATGATTACTGAACTTTTTACAAACTGGAAACCAATAAGATATTTTCCTTTTCAGTGAAATTCAAATTTGAAAAACTGTCAGAGTATTTACGAATAGGATTACAAAGTGTGCTGGCTGATATCGTAAGTAGATGAAAAAGCGTTGAAACCCTTCAAGGACCGCGAAAGCCACTTTCGTGTCACTTGAGGCCATTTTCGGCTATAACTCGGCCACCAATCATGCTAGGGAGTCAATGAAGATATCACAAGATGCGTGTTTTTGAGGTCTTTCACACAAACAGGTGAATTGGTATTTGAAATTTTTTCACCGTCTTTAATAACCTCACTGGGACTTCCTGGTGACGCCACACTACCCCAAATATTTCAAAGCCGAGTGCGCAAGGTTTTTTTAAATCCAACGTACACGAAATTCTGCATATTGTCTTCATTGACTCTTTAGCGCAATCGTTTGCCGACTTATAAGAGAAATTGCGTGAAAGTCACTTCAGTCGCGGCCACGTACTACACCGGTGAACATAATGGATAGTAGTTGTGTGCCATCGCTTGTACACCGGTTTACATACTTCTTTGCATTTGACAACACCCATTATGAAAAATCCAATATGGAAAAGTGTTCTTTGAAAGTAAGTAAAACCAACGAAAATATAGAATATCTGTTTTCTTAGCATTTTCCATGCATTTGACTTTGCAAAAAAACATAGAAACCTGTGAGATTTGACTTACCGCGAGGAGCATCAACGGCCACTGAAGGTGAGCTAGTTCCGGCTGATGTAGTTTGTGTCACAATGACTGTATAACCGGTGTCTTCCATTAAGCCAGTAACAAGAATGGTAGTGTTGGGCGCCATGTTATTCGCATTCACTTCCAATACCTGCGCAACATAATGTGACAAGTCAGAAGTGTCTTGCCTCAGAGGTTCAGTGAACAATATGTCAGAAAGAGTCAAGTGTTCCCGAAATACAAGTGGCATGGCAATTGAAACAATGTAGAACAGATACTACTGTATGTTGAGCTACGGTTTGTCAGGAGCAGTGAACCGATTTAGATATTAGCGTTAAGGTAATACCTCGAACTAATAACAAAGCAACTTGAGGTGCAGCAGACTGTTTTTAACAAGGCTTGACGTAAGCACAGTTATACTAATCGAGACGATCTTGATTGTTCCATTGCAATCGTATTTCATTTGTTCAAGCAAAGAGGTCAAATATTGCAAGGCAAAATTCACATTATCGGTTCGGTTTTCTGCAGCATAACCACCAATGTTGTCAAACTGCAGCAAAGTACAACTAATTGTATGCGAATGGTGACCTTGTAGCTACTCACATCATACGTTCTGGGAAGCTCCTGCTTACAGATTCTCACGGAAATGTGCACCAACATTCAAGCAGACGTTTTTGAAGCATTTCGAGAAACTGACTGCATATGATTTACTAGCTTATTTCCGTTAGGTTATTTGTTTCTGTAAATCATCTCCCGTAGAAGATGGAGATCTCTTACACCACCGTTTCTATTCATTCACATTTAATATTTGTCCCGAACCTAATATCCCTTACAGGACTTTAAAAGATTATCAACCTCGACCTTCGTAGTCATCAACTTGCCTTTTCATGCTGGTGTATAGTGACATCTATTTGAGACTTGAAAATACCATTTTGTGGACGTTTGGTGACGTTTTGATCCTTTATGTTACTTTAGGACTCCTGATGCAGTTCGTAGGCGAAAACTCACTAACACGTGTAAGTTTTGATTTGCAAAATTTTGAGAAGGTAGGTTGAGGGTAGTTCTTTGTTTTTTTATGCTGGAGTTTTGCTTCATTTGTCTTCGCCCAAATCAATATAATTTACTGCAACAGTTTACACGTACGCTGTTCCGATTTACTCACCACCGGCGTTCCGCTTGCAACTGTCGGCGTAGCTGTCACTGTGTAGTTGCTTGGTCCTGGTACGGGCAGTGAGCTGTACCAAGTCACACTGAGTGCCTTTCTGGAAATCTCTCTTACCTGGACGTTGGTCACCTGAGTAGGTACTGTGACATACAAGAAAATACAAATGAAAGAAACGTCTCGAGCTGTGCGTCAGTGAAAGATGCAGAGATAGTAAAAGTATAAATCTTTATTGTTGTGATAGAAATAACTGAAATGTTCCTATGCCAAGGCGCATTGCGTGAACCCATTCTGAATATGTGAATACACAGAGTTTTTATAGCGAAAAAAGTTAATGCACAAAAAGTTTGTCTAGCGCATGCAGGTTAAAACGCGTAACATGATCGATATGATTGGAAACTACTTACAGTACGTTACCGCCATCGCTCACCTATCACGTTGGTGACTACTTGCACAATGTTGCTTGGTCCCTGGCCGACGGAGCTGTTCGCAGATACAGTGACTGTGACAAACCTACGATGTGGGAAATGAAAATTAGCAGATGCGTTGAAATAAAGGCGTCGAATGCTGTGGCTGCATATTTTATACAGAACCGTAACTAGCAATATTTGTAAAGCCACAACAGTGACCCACACCAAGCGAATCTATCGCAATTTATTGCGTAAGGAAACTAGTTTCGTGTATTACACATCT
>JGI24158J21664_10002417_pt1 | contig 22599 bp, 11 predicted proteins | sample Ectturendosymbi3_FD_21664 | JGI IMG/M metagenome (IMG submission 21664)
TAATATTATAATAATGTAATGGGAATCCCATGGGATGGGACAGGCATAAATTGCTATGGGATGGGACAGATAAATATGTCCCATGGACAACCCTGCTGATTTACCTTATGCTTAGGCAATTAAACGCTCAGTCAAGACCAATCGTTCTTAGCCTTGTCTCAACCACGTCCCTCTTAAGTAATTGTCCTTTGTTTGAGGACCCCGGAAATTATATAAGCTGTAAAAACAAATATTTTTATTGGCAAATTTATTGATTAAATTTTCCACGCTATACAGTCTAGCTTGTGAGGGCTCGCGCCCCCCTGGGGAAGCATTCCCCCTGGTAAGGAACAACTGGTCAAAGCATAAGTTGCACAGAAACAAAATCATCCGAAAACCTGAAAAGGTCATAGCAGTCAAGGTCGAATTACTGCATAGCATTTCTAAAACACTATCTTCAGGTTTGAACCTATGAACTCCTATTAAATAGCCTAAAAAGTGCTTCTGATTCTTCACCAAACTTTTTTCAAAAGCTGATATTGTAACATTGCAAGTTCAAAAAAATAAACTGTAGTGTGGAAGGTAGACACGCTTTTACGAAAATGTATTTTGTCATGGCAGCAAGAAAATTGAGCTTGTACAAAAGTAACTTACCATGACATCAAAGAAGGAACGCTAGGTGCATAAAAAGATTCAAGAGCGCTGGATTTTTCGCTTTTATAGCCAGGAGTTGGGTAAGCGACCATTGTTGGGCGGCTAGGGTCGTGAGCAAGTGTTGTCGTACTTTCGATTTTAGGCGAAAGACTTGCATCCTCATCATCTTCATCTCCTTGAACCTCATCGACCGCCTCTTTATCATTCTGCTGGATTGGAACAAACGAACTTCCCGAGATTCGGCCTCCGACAGAGGCTGATGCGGAGCGCAAGCCTTGGTTTTGATTCAGGTTGTTGGCCGCTCCCGAGTTGTGCTCGCGGTCTGCCGCGCTGCTAATATCATGGGTACTTGGAGCACCGTCGACGGTTGATAAAGTAGGGAAGGACTCGGGCTCTAGCTCCGCGTCGGAGATGTCAATCTCGGGGGGCGAAAACGATTCAGACGTGGGCTCGTTCAGGTCGTCATCTACATCTTGATCACGTAAGGACGAATCTACGGAACAGCAACAAAAATGCAACTCGATTTCTTGGCCAACGCGTTCTTTTTGTTGTACATACGTGGCGCGTGCCGCACGTCTTTATTAAAAAGCTTTTGTCTAATAAGTAGATTTTTTGCACAAAATGTGTTTTTTGACTTCTTACTCATCAAATTCAAATGAGAAGAGCGATATTCGCGTAGGCCGTAAATATTAACCCAAAAATGTAATACCTTGCAGTAGCAAGAGCACACGGTGCTTTCCAAGTTGACGCAAAAGGCTCTCGTAGGGAACAACAGTTTTTACCGTGAGCAAGCTGAAACGTCGGATGGGTAACAGTTCTAACACAGCTTATGACAAACAAATGCCAATTCATTTCTCCTAGTCAAGATAACGCCAAAGACTATTACCTTCTAGTAAGGAATGAACTTGCGATGGATTAGGATTTTTTGACCGAGGCATCACATCTGCACTCTTGTTTTGAAAAGCAGGTTTGAAGGAATTTATAAAATTTAATTTTACAACAGCAAAAACCAAGGGAATACTCAGCTTGATTAAAAAACTGTGTTTTAGTCTTTTAGTCACATCAAACCTGCAAAGAAATGCTCCATCAAACAACGAGTTTTTAAGACTTAGTAAGCAATGTATTGAGATCTAGAAAACGACAATGTTAGCTTTGACTTTTACAAGTGCAAATAACCACAAACATCTTCTAAAACAGCGTTTCTCACCCTTTTATTCGACGACCCAAATGTTAAGCGTAAAGTAATACACATAGTTTGGCGACCCACCTTATCAATCCGCTTTTCTATAACATGAACCACAACCGCTAGCTAACTAGCACATTAGCCTACCGGCCAAGACTAACACGTGTAAGGATTGTGATGTCACATTGCCCATAGTTACAGTAGCGATTGGTTACTACAAGGCCACCCTGTTTTAAATGATTGCGCGTAAGAAACACCTTTCAAACTTTATTATTTGTTTGCTAAAAACTGCCAAACCACATCAGAAGAATTTCGTACAAACGCGATAGGTCTAGGTGAGATTTTCCTCAAGCTCTTTGCTACTGACTTAATTAAGGCCTGAGAGTTCGTTTCTTCAAAAATCTTCAGTAACGGAAAAAACACAAGTGGAAAAAGGTTTTGGTTTTAAGAAGTCAGACAGGACGAAGTGCTTATTAACAACTATAGTCAAAAATGAAAGAGATGCATGCAGATTACTTCAAATGTACGCAAGTTTTTGGCTCTGCTTCTCATCAGTGTTTGCTGCCACAAATATACATGTTCAGTAAAAAAGCAGTGTTTCGGTTGTCATAATCGTAGAGATATCCAATCTGTGAAAGATGGGTGACAACAGCATCTGTACCAGCTGCGTCTATTGAAGATGCTTCTGTTTTATAATTTTCAGTGGGTACTTAGACGTCAGTGAAAGACCGCTGTCCTGCAGTTTCGAAAAATTGATGAAGACGAAAGGAGCAAATGCAACAAGAAAAAATTTTTCTCTAATCAATTAAATTCTTCCCAAAGATACATAGCAACACTGAGATTGAGAATGCAACCAACGCAAAGCAATTTTTTCTCCATGCACAAGTAAAACTTATGAAATGAAAATATAATCAACGTTATGCCCAGTTGCGGTGTTTGAAGAAAAAATTGGTTGGAATATGTCAAAAGGACGTTGGACCGTTTTGGCCCCAAATCCCCCTTTTTAAGTCGATTAAAACCTGGGTAGGCTCAATTTGCGACTGGACCGAGAGTAATAGGCATTTACTAACCAAACAAATTTTATCATGGCGTAAAGTCTGCTAACAGAAAAAAAACACAAACGTCTGTCGCAAACAAACGAGATCTTGTGTTGGCGATGATAACCAATAAAACGGCGCAGCAACGCGTTTGACACTGTCGCCTGAGCATGGGGCAGAAAAATTGTGTAAGCATTGGTGCTGGCCGCACCTTCGCGTTTGCTACGTACTTGGAAGGCTAAGCAGGTCAGGGTCGATCACGTACGTGCGAGCCCTTGAAAGGTCGCGTTATACGGGTGGTTCGCGCAAGCTGGAAATGATCAGCGTCGGCCAAACGTTTCGTTCCGAACTTGCTGATCCAAGCCACAATACAAGTACAACGCCGTCGATTCAGCGACGTTGCACAAATTTTGTTATCAAGGGATGCCTCCAACATTTGCTTAGGTTAGTGCAACGTTTTCAAGCGATGATAACGTTGCACAGAGAGACATGATGTATTTAGTACCTGCAAGACAAGTATGCTAGTTTTGCGATAAAAAATTTTCATTTTCTTGTACAAAAGGCATCACGAGATGCTCCTTTAACGTTTGTCATGTTGCGGGTTTCCAATTCTCTCCATAGTCATGTTTTTGACATCACGTCAGTAGTTTCTGCGTTCAACGCACTTTAAGAGTAGGCTTTCCTCTCCTCGCGACTTGGCTTAGGACTGCTAAGAAATCTTGTCAATGGGAGCCTAAAAAGTCAACTTGTTGAGGAAGAAACAAACGATCGTGGAATTTTTTAAACTTTTTCGTCACTAATAACCTATGTAAAGAAAAAAGCGCAGCATCTAAAGTAGCTACAACCAATCGAAATGCATTGCTGGGCAAAAAGATAAGTCAGGGCCGCACATTAAATGACTTGCGTTGTTCTCAGCAAACTAAAATTTAGCTCAAGCTACTGAAAGCATTCGAATCCTATCAGCAATGATAACCGCTTTTTAGCACCTCTCATCACTCCATGACAGTGATGTCATAGGCGAGTTTAAAGTGCCTGTGGAACCACAAAATAGGTTAATAGAACTCAGTTTAGTGCAAATGGAACAAAAGGAGTAGAAATGAGAAGACCAGCAATGAGTTTTGCAACTCACTGGACACATGGAAATCTGCCCTGTGCCCAATCCAGACGTGATAGAGTGGCACTGAGGAATACTGCATCAAAAAAGTAAAATTTAAGATTATCAAAATAAGGACAGGTTGTCCTTTAATATTGAATCACCGAAACCTTCAACTGGGCCGCACAAAACCTTCGACAGGGCCGCATGCGGCCCGCAGGCCATACATAGCTGATCTAAAGTGTAGTTCCTTTTTTGACAACCCAAATGCCATTTCATACCTTTACCGCTAATACTAGCAAGCAACATCATTTTGATCGCTTTGTTTTCCAGCAGACGACTCGATAAAAAAGCGACGAGACAAGCTCAAACGATCTCTGGCAGATGTATGTGCAAATACGCAACTGCCAACTCCTGACAGTCGGTGGAAAAGTTACCTATGCTTTTAATGCACCAAACGCGTTGGCGGCGGAACAGACAATCGCTGCAATGCAGTTCAAGAACTAAAAACTGCTTTGTTTGACCAGTACAGTACAACCCCGATAACACGACCAGCCACTGAACGGCACTCAAATGGTGGTGTTAGTGGTTTTAACTATACTTGCATTCCTAAGCGTTTCACGCATTATCAATCAAGTATCAGAGGTTAATGTAAGTATAAAACACACGTTTTATTTCACACAAATTGCTCGTGTCACAACTCTGTAGCAAGGTCTCTATACGACAACTCGCAGCTAAGCAGTTGCCACTGAAAAGTTTTTGTGCGCAATGAAATTGATAAGACTGTGTAGTCATGTTACGCGGGATCTGATCAGCACATTTGTAATGGCGAGACTGATACGGTCTCTCCGATTTTTCCAATGGTCTCTCAAAATACAGTTAAAACTCGCATTACTACAACCATAAAAATACACTAAGACCTTGCTTTACGTCCATCTCGGTATTCGGATAAAATAGTTGCGGTCAGCAAGGTCAAACCTTAAAAAACTGTTTGGGGCCACGTTAGTGGTATTGATAACGGGATAGTCGCGTTGTCAGGGCGGTCGTCAAGAGAGGTTTCACTGTATTAACCATCAACTGAGACATTTACTTTAACGACGCTGTTGCTCTTTTCACGCTCTAAATGCAGGACTTCAAATGTTTAGTAGCAAGATTGTACTTTCTTTAAACTCCAGTTGGAGCAAGGGCAGAACTTCTGGTTCATCGACCTCAATGACGCATGTGCAGACAGCTTACTCTCTAATCATTGCATAGACTAGCAGGGAGCACCAACGTTTTCGAAGCTGAGAGCTACTTCTTGTGTGTCGATTATTGCGAAGGGCCACTAGCTTGATACACACTTCTGAAATAAAAATTTTGTTCAATTTAATTATTAGTGTTAATAATTAATGTCATTCGTCAATGTGAAGACATTGACCATGCTAATGATATTTTTGGAACAGGCCCGCAGGCGGCCTACTTGGTCCTTGCGGTCTGCCTGGTGCGCGTCGCGGGCACCACCACGTTGGTGACTCCTGAACTGAGTAAGCCACAAATGAACGCCAGGCAGAAAAAAGGCACGGCATGGAAAAAATAACCGTGCGCGCTGTTGTACACCTTACAGTTGTAAGTTTAAATCAAAGTGAGGAACGATGGTAGTTCTCTTCACATTTTGCCATTGGTGTCGGGTATGTGTATGCAACCTGCCGCGGTTGTTTGTCGTGGACCGGGCACACCACTGAAGTAGGGTTGTACAATACGAATGGGGATGTGCTGTAAAGTTTTAGATACATTCTAGTCACGTGGCATACCATAATTAAATAATTGTAAAACGTTGGCAAATCAGACATTGGCACTGTGATAGGCTATTGAGTCACTAGTTGCTGACATCAGTTAGCTGCGTACTGATTTGAATTGTTACGACATAAACAGGAATTGTTGCGATTTACGCCAAATAGAAATAGAAATCCTCTTTTGTTTAAATGTAATTTGCGCGCCATTTCGTATCCATGGCATGCCACATACGGCACATGTGCCCTGTTTTGTTCACCCCTGCCCTGAAAGAATCACATAGAATGGTGGGTGGTTCATCACAATCAGGTCGACTTCCCAAGTTGGTTGCCCAAATGTGCATAATGCAAATATTGAACTGATAAAATCAAGCTAGCCCCAAAACGACAAAATTTGTTCACTACAACTTGGAATACGAATCAATAGAATTTCCGCCAGACCCAACAGAAGCTTTGAAATAAGGGTTTCCTGTTGTACTTAACCAGCTGCACAAAATTGACGTGATTATTTATCAAGATTTGCATTGGTTTCGCCTATATCCCCGTCTCTGAAAACACTACCTTATGGCGTCTGCAGCTAAGTTGTCGAAATGATCCACACAAAAATAACTCCCATGAAAAATGCTTTGCTTCGAAGAAAGCACATGAGGCAGCGTGCAAATACTCCAACCTTTTTTCAACAGCTACCACACTGTCTTGCGTCAGAAGCCTTTCTTGCACTACACGTGGCAATAATAGAAACTGAAAGGTCATGTGGTCATCTAACACGACTTACCTGCATAAAACTGAGTTCCAAACAATGAATGACTACTGCAAATTTAGCGCACCATCTTTACTTGTTGGCAACACATTACGGGTTCCATTGATACATAACGCCAAGGTCCTGAACACACGACCACTGCGTTTCGTTTGCTGTCAAAATTTTTCGGTATTGCAAGTGTCTTTTACGAGAAAGCGAGACAATCTTTTGCGAAGTGCTCGATCAGGGTTGCCAGTTTGGCTTTTTTTAGGCCAAATTTGTCATTTTTGGCCTTTTTTAAACTCCTCTGGCTTTTTCTTACTTTTGAAAAAAAGGCCATTTTTGGTCAGTTACATTTTTATGTCGATTTGACAGATTAAACACGATTTTTGCAGATTTCTGGGCATTGGCAGATTTCTAGACACTGTTTCTGGCCACAGAACGATAAATTGTTATTGGAAACTCTGCATGAGAATTCATGATTTTCTGTGTTGTTGTTTCAATCCTGTTTGCAGCTTCAGGTTACTCTTCAGCAAGACCAAACGTTTTGAGAAGTTAATTAATGGGGTGAGTTTTATTGTTTTTATGTATAAAATATGTAGGCTATATATTGCCTTTCAAAAGCACGTTTGGGTGTTTTCATGGTGATGTTGTGTATTTATCTTGGATTTTTGATGTTATTTGGCTTTTTTAAGGGTTTATCTGGCCTTTTTCGCTTATGGCTACCTGGCACCCTGGCGTCAATTCCCTTGAGTTAACGCACGCGAGGAACAGGTGGATATCGCTTTTATATGCTCGCACAGCTTATGTTTAGAAACGTATATTGAACTACGCATTGTTGTTCAATTTGCTTTCGCGTTATCGTTACTGTAAGCTTTTCACAAAAATCGTATCCGCAGTCACAGCGATGAGATGGCGTTGCACAAGTTGTCTTAAATGTGCAACATGATTTTACTAGTTGGTTTTGCTTTCCGTTCACAACCTTACAATAAATTAGCCCCAGCAACCTGATACGATGGCACTCCTCCTTCAACATAACACACGTAGACCTGCTATTTGTATCAGCGATTAGCCATGGCGAATTCAAAGGCGGGTGCAACGCATGCAGGCAAGTTTTCCGTTGTACCAGAACTGTAATAGCGGGCATTGGCTACAAAAAAGACCAAGTATAATCGATCGGCCGCCACGCCTACATTGTTCTCTGAAGCACTGGCGTGCTTTCTGCACCAACGAAAGTAACGGAGACAGTCAGTTGATCATAGCACGGCCAGGTCGAAAGGCGCGATACATCTGAGAAGGCTGTCAACAAGAGGGCAGTTACAGGCTGAAGCCTTTTCTAGCTGCCTTTCAGTAATAATACATCTGGATACTGCGTATGAATCAGCCGACAAGCAACATAAGAATTGAACTTTACTTAACACGAATGTCACAAATGCCACAAGGCCGGTGTCAACCTTTGGCTGCGAAAACCTTACAGGCTGCTTTAACGCGAGTTTAAATCATCTTCAGAACCACTTTAATCTGTTTGACAGCAGACTAGGACAGCACCAGTGGCAGTTCCGCTTGCAACAACTAGGCCTGCTCGTCACACTTCCCGTTCAGCTTTACCGGTGCGATAAGCGTATAAGCGAGCCTGGACTTGGTCCACTGAACCGAGCGAACACAGCACAAGCACGAACTACAACCATAGACTTATCTTCAATGATCTGTGCGCTCGACGTGGCGCTGACCCGACACCCTCGACCGCTGCGCGTCCAAACAGCGCTAACGGGCCGCATTGACGTGGGCCGGGCGTCTACGCGCTCGCAGTGTGTGTGCGAAAGGATTACGTTACTTGCCGCAGCTGGGACTGTCTGTGCGCGACGTACACACACATCAGCGCGACCGCGTAGGCAGCTGCTACCGCCATATGTCAGGTCGTTCAAGCGGCCTGGTAGACCGGGAAGTTTCAACGGCGTGGCTGGTTGGTTGGACGAGCGCCCACGGCTAGTCAGCGCAGCTAGCAGCAGGAAAGGACGTCGCGTTAATAAAACAGAACCGGTAGAGCGGGACGCCCCGAGGGATCCATTCAGTCACAGTACTGCGAACTGGTCGCGTTTTGGATGTCGGTACTGGGCATGCCCAGATGACTCGATACTGCCGTCCTTACAGGTCGTTCGAAAGCTTCAGCTTACGCTGATGTTGCGTTTACGGCTGGGATGGATAGACAAGCATTGCTTACACAGTGGCTTACACGTTCGCAGGAAAGCAAACGAACATTGCCTATGACCGTAAAACCTAACGACGGCGCTTCGCGGCGATAGGGCGAAACAGACTTTGTTCCGGGTCTCTTTTGAAGGGAAACATTACCAAGGCGATTTGTGTTAAAAAAAACTGGCTTTCCAAGAGACCAGTGTCGCCATGAAAACCGCATCAGTCAATATTTCGATGTGACCCTTTAGACACCTCCTCACAGGCGGCAATTCCAAATGGAAAAGCAAAAGACCTTGTTTATGAAATTGCCTATCTGTCTCAACTTGACAGACATGAACTCTATGCATTTCAGTATTTATCAGACAAGTTCTGGTCAATTGTACGCTCATATTAGCTTATACGTTTAATACAGAAACGTTTTAAAATATGGCATATTAAACTAGTTCAAATGCAGTCATACTCAATATGTAACAACTGTTCAACTAAACTGACAAGGTTTGTATTTGGCGACCTATTTCTGAATGAAGAACAAAGGATTAATGAAAAACCAATTGGTCGTCATGTTTGCTAGCTAACTAACTACAGTTAGTTAAAAGCGACAGAAAAATCGAAGCTGCAGACAGACGAAGGCCAACAATAGCCATGTTATTATCCGAAATACTGTATTGATGAAGGGATGATGCAGTAAAGCAGTAAATAACATTTTATTTCAGACACATGGTCCATATCATAGGCACAATCAAACAGTGTAGGAGCATAAAAAATGGATAGCCAAAATGCATTACAGAATAGGTGTTTGCACATGATCACACTAGTGGGAGCAAAATATTTTAACAGCGCCCAAACTGTAGCGTCATACACCCATCATAATTGATAATAAGGGATCTAGTAGTGCGAGATAAATGAAGGTATTCTAGCATCAAAACCTTAAGGTAAACAACTAACCGATAAATAAAGTTAAAGACAAAGAAAAAAAGAGAAATAAAAACAAAAATACCAAGTCCTGAGCGTTAGAAAAAGGTGTGGCCATGTCTTTTTACACTATAAGAGGAATGGGTAAAAAGTAACAAAATGTAGTAATAAGGAGGTGACAAATTTAAACAAATACAAGATAGTCTAACCTCATACAAAATTATATGAAATAAACTATTGTAAACTGTAGCTTTTTGACAATGTAAACTACAAAAAGATGATGGTGGGATAGCCAAGAAACAAAGAATTTGGAAAATAAAGGGCAGTAGCGTAACCAGTCCAAAAATTTAGGGAGAATATTTGACTTCAAGCGAGCAATAGTATTTGTTTGGGACACCGCCTCTCAAAGCACAAAGTGACAAGACATGCTAGAAATTAGGGAGTGGGCATGGTCCCCTTATCCCCATGGATACGCGTTAATCAAGGGGCGATGTTTCGATGTTGAAGTTAGCATGACACACGTATCATTGTAGAAAAGGTGGCNAATGAAAACGATTTGTAAAGAAAAACATTTTGCAGGTCTAATCTGGGAGTTAAGTCGGTTGTACTTACTGTCGCCAAATAGCAGCANAATACCAGTGAACACCATTTCCGTTTGTCCTACTGAACCTGTTGATAGGCTTTCTTCCTTGTGCTGAAAACAAGTAAACTTGGACCCCAGAGAGGTTTACCTAGCTGTAAGGGTGCCCATATTTATGCTTACTGTAGTCTGCAATAATGCTACAGGTAGGTGCACTTCTCGTACTTAGAAACTTGCCGTTGTTCGGTCAACATTGGTGGCTTTGTCCAAGATTGGTTTGAAAAAGGAACGAACAATGGGAATGATAAGCCGAAATGGTTACGGCATGGTCATGGATCCAATTGAAATTGTTCCTTAACCCTGGTATTCCTAGCAGTGGCGGATCCAAGTAGGGGCAGTTTGGGACAACTCCCCCCCCAAACGGCTGTGGCGTCCCTCTAATAAAAATGCACCCCTTTTTGGTGCCTGTCGAAGTAGAAACAAAGGCAAAAACACTAGGTCTAAACTGAACAATGGTTTACACTTCGTTGAACTTCAGTATTTACGTGACGGACTTTGACCCAGCCTCTTACCGATTAGAATCAACATTGCTATTGTTTCGTAATAATACTCCTGTTCCCTTATTTCTTTTCCGCGTGAGGACTGCCCAGCAATCACAACACAAACACGATCTCTTTCGCTAGCGCAGTTCTGAACTTGCCGTTGGGCTGTGCAAAATTGATCTGTTTTTGTTACAAGTTCATTTTTAATGCTTGGTGGCAGCTTTGAAAGGAAAAACAGTAGTGAAGATAGGTAGGCAATAAATATGGAAAACTTAGATCTGACGCAAGATTTCAGAAGCCTGCAAAGCGAAAGAACAGTTTCAGGTCTGTTATCAGTGCAGTCCGTGAGTCTACTCCGCAGCACGTCTGCATCTTAGTTTTGCAACACCAAGGTAAGTGGATGAGTTTTTTGTCGGAAATAATGACCCTGATTGAACCATAATGCAACGTGTGAAAAACTATAGCAACATTTGTACGTTAGCAGGGGCGTAACGAGATTAAATGCGGCCCTGGGCAAGAAACAAGTTTGGCGTCCCCATGTTCGTTGGAATTTGAGGTCTTTCGGAAGCAAATGTACTCTGTTGAAGAAAGTACTGGTGACACTATCGGGACTTTCCGGCGCCCTCCGCAGTCATCTGGCGCGCCCTGCAGTGGTTAAGCGCCCGGGAAATTGTGCCCCCCTACCCCTCGTTACCCTTAGCAAACAGCTTGCCGGTTTCTGACAAAAATGCATTGAGCGTGCCTAGTTTTTTTTCGGTCAAATGACCGAAAAAAATTAAGTCAATTATTCGGTCATAATGCCCTAAAAAGTAGGCTAGTGAATACTGTTACGACGAGTTTTAATATTATTATGGGACAAATGACCGAAATATCTTAGCGCAAAAAAACAGGAGCGTGCTCCAGTAGCTCAAGGAATTATGACCTAACAATGCAATTCTGCAACACCTCACTCCGTCAACTGGACAGCGCAGCGTAGCATTGAATCACTGCGTGGTAGCACGACGCGCCTCGACAAACCATGGTACTCACTACTCATCAGTCAGCTCTATCGCAGAAACCGGAAAAATACCAGCTATCTACAGCTTGGTGGAATGATTAATGGGCTGTGCGCGGTCATGACAATTTTTCTTCAACTGTTCTATATTTTCAGTTCAAAATTCGAGAGGAGTACGGCGCCTTTCACCCCTCCTAGTTACGCACCTGGTAACAGTGACTGATGGCCATAAGGTTTTGTATTGATCCTTCTGTTGCAAGTGCAAACCTGTAAACAGCTCACGCCGGACACGAAAAGACAAATTTGGCATGTTTAGCTAAATCTGCAACCAACAGCAAATGGCGCAGCGTATTGGCTACATCAGGGGTCTCCAAACTACGGCTCGCGAATAAATTTTGTCATTGATGAAAAAATAATATATTTACGAAAATTTGTTGATTTGGTAGAATATAACATACCCCGAAACAATCACATTACGTAAGACGTCCGGCCCTCGACACGTTCTGTATTACCTTATTTGGCCCTCGGTAAAACAGTTTGGAGGCCCCTGGGATAATCACTCCGCGTAAATCACATAAATTTGAGTAGAAAAGCAGAAAAACAATGCAAATTTTAACTTTTTCATTGCTACCTTTGGGGTTGGCTGCGAATCATGGTTTTAAATGGGTTATAGGCTGTTTCTCACTTGTGTTTGCTGGCCTGAATAGAAGCAGATCCATCGTCAGATCAACAGCACTGGGGGTGGCTTAAATCTTGTTTGGGGGTTCGTAGCAGTATACAAAAAATTGGAAATTGACTTTATTTATTAGTGAGACTAGAGCTTGGGTTTGGAGGTATTAACTGTGGATTTGATGGTGTCATCCCGACTGCCCTTACTTCTTTTGAACAGTGTTACACCTTTTCTTCCCAGTCTGGACTAGTGAGATTGATGTTTTTTCTTCACATCAGCAGTCCAATGTCAAAATATGTGAAACAGTATTGAACACTTGATGGAAATTCTACTTATATTAGTGGCGTTAAATGTATTTTAAGGCAATATGCTTTCAGGCCCTGTGTGAACCTATCGTGCGATTATGAGATTGTTTTCACAATAGCTAGCAGAGCTGCTTGAAATGGGAGTCATGTCATAGTAAATGTCTTTCATTTACTTTTTGTTTTCGAATTGCCGCTTCAGCAATGAATATGCTTTCCATGTGCATGTAACTGCGCAAGCTTCGTCTGGAAATGTGATCGTCATTTTGCTATTTATTCGGCTCGTAGCTTGGAAATTCAGTTGTCACTTCCCAGTGTAAGAAGAACCATTCTACTTCCAAGCAGTTCGGAATGCGTTTCATACATTGTTTTTTCCAATGTGCGGGTATCCAAAACTGTTTTTTTCGGTCATTTTTTGGTCATAGACCGAAACGATTTTGAAATGACCGAAAAAATTTAAGTCATTTCGGTCAGAATGTGTGAATATATAGGCTAAAAAACACTGTTATGGTGAGTTGTAATACAACTGTGAGACAAATGACCGAAATGTTTCAGTGACCAAAATGTCTCAGCAAAAAAATGACCGAAATGCATCAGCGAAAAAAAACCAGATACAAAACAGCGTCAGGCACCAGCGCGCAGCATGCTTAGGGCAGTGGTCCTCAACCCCTGGCCAGCGAAATTACAAAATGTATACTGGTGGTGACACCACTCGCTTTCTTGGTATGTGGTTGGTCGATTCTTCCCATAGCAATACTAGTGCGAGAGTACTCCCGGGCCGCGGTAAAATTGTCAAGTATTGGACGGTCCGCGGTTACAAAAAGGGTTGAAGACCACTGCTTTAGTGTATATCTTTCAAATACTTATTGCAGATAGAAAAGATTGTTTGGGACACCCGCAGCGTTCTAAGTTCGGTGTAGCTCGTGAAAAATGAGATCTATCTTTTTGTACCTTCTTCAAACTTTTTGTGAACTACTGTAATGATAAAAGGCGATTTTAAACTGTGGTGATTCCATGAAAGATCGCATAGTTCGACCAATAAAAATATCCATTTTCTCGACCTAGAAAAGGTAACAACGTTTTATTTGTTTTGTTTTTTGTTTTTTTTTATTCGAATTTTTGGTGACGGCAGTTGGCAACGTTTGTGTGATACCCAACGATTGTCGCAGAGAAGCTGGGGTATTTAAATAAGTGAAGACTTTTTGGCGCCCCGTTATTTGACTGCCCTCCCCCAAACGCCTGGTCTGGATCCGCCACTGATTCCTAGCATCCTGAATGGACAGCGATGCATATCGGGAGTGGTGGGTTGTACCCGCAGAAACCCCGTAACTCCAAAATGGCTGTTCGCCTAAAGTAGCTGAAAAAATTACAGGATACGTCCATGTGTACTGTACACTATTGGTGGTTCATTTCCTGTGCTGAAGGCGACAGACATGATTCTTCGCCATGCATTCCAGTTCGTGGCACCGAAAATAACAGGCAATGACGCAGCATAAGCAGCTTGGGATGATGAAAAGCTTTTCAATAATCTTTAATTCCCTAAACCTGACATTTTTGTATGAATTGGTGAGTTGGCCTTGACAAACATGTCAGCAAATATCGACAACTATCCACAAGCAAGATAAGTTCGGATATTTCCGGTTACGCTGGTGACGAACCCTTTTCAAACAATAGTTGAAATTTAGAGCTGAATTTTCACAAAAACTGTCAAACGTTGTAGTAGAGTATAAACTCTTATAACTGGGATGCTTTTCCACCAAGCTTTAGCTGTAGCTGACATGCATAAAAGAAAACACTGAAACTATTCAAAGCTTCAAACAGATTGAGGAACTTGGTAGAACTCTGTTTCTAACATAGCAGTCAAACAGGCAGTGAAGATTTTTCAGAGCAGTGTTTTAGTATGAAGAGCTGGTAAGGAGGTTTTAAAATTCAAAATTTTTCCACATCTTTGTAACATTGCATGATCCATGGCTGAGGACTATCAGACAGGATTGAGCTTAACTGTTTTATTAAGTGTAAGTTTGCTCTCACTGCATTGCAAGAATTGATCGATCTGAATGTCGCGTAGACGTTAGGTTGCTGCTACAGTGGAAATTGCCAGAAAAAGTTGGGTTGCTGCCACAGCCTAAATAGCCAAAAAAGGTTAGGTTGCCGCCACAGTCGAAATAGCCAAAAACGGGTTAGGTTGACGCGGGACGAAATCTTGCTGGAAATTCGCCCTGCTTGTGATCACAGAAAATAACAACGAAGACAGGTTTTGATTTTATAAAATTAACTGTTACGACAGACCAAAGCCACATAATTCAGTACAATTACCTGTAAATGCGTCGTAGTTATGTTTCTTGTTAATCCAATTAAAAAGTCCCTGCAGCATCTAACTTTCTATTTCTGGATTTTACGTGTTTATCTCCAACTGTAGTTCAATATCACTGGGATTACCTTATGGTACACAGCTAACGCAAGAACGCAAAATATTGGTTGATCATTGCACAGCACATACTGTAGCAGACACTAGTCACTGCTGTGCTCAAGCAATATTGAAAAGGAACAAGCACTGAAAACAAAGCAATAACGAATACTGCGATCTCTCGTCGCCATAAAGAAGCGTTTCATGGTGGGTTCAATAAGGGAAACTCGCAAAAAAGCAGAAAACTAAAGTGAGTATATATATTAAAGTTGCTTTGTTTATGTTTCAAATTTCTACTTTTTTATTTTAATCTTGAATCATTTATAAGCTTCTTTTTCGCAAGCGGTGGGAAAGATCCACTGCATCATCCTTGACAGCATGTAAATTAACAAATTAAAAATAATCTGTTATCTAACATGATAACTATTTATCTACAAAGAGTTTGGTTAAGGACACACCAAGCAGAAGAAAACACAAACTTTCGCAGAAAAAAGCAATTTTTTCTGGATTTTCAAAAACAGAAAAATCAAAATCTCTTAACCGTTTTGCTACATATGTCATGTATCTGTTACCGGTCTTTGACATAAAAAACAGATATTTACTTCAATATTTGCAATTACAGTCTGGTAGATTTGATATAGTGCAATGAAAGATACCATATGGATGTACCAGAAAAACATGGATTGCATCTGTAAAAGTAACAGCATTTGCAGCAAACAAAGTATAGGCCGTAATTTTTCATCGCTACAACTACTGAAATGTAAACTACTGAATCGCTACAGTTTGTGAATGTCTGTAACTAATATATATTGAACTGACGCTTCAATGAAGTATCACTACTGCGGCTTTTTAAAATTGAATAAAGAAAACCATGCATGATAAAAAACGTTGCTCATGGCGTGGACTCAACTGAAACCACTTATGATTCCCATGGCAGTACAAGAGACTCGGGAATCGTGAGTTTTTGTTTCACTCCGATGGTAATTTGCTTTTGTTTTGAGGTGGCCGTCTCGATTGTCACGTATCTAACTTTTACGCTAAGCTTCTGATGATTACACGATAACTTGACACAACCTCAGGGCGACATAACTTTGATTAAGTAAACACGAACCTAACTATTTGTGGTGTTAGCACTAGTTCAGGTGCAATCACTTACGATACTATTCCGATCTGAAAACGGCAACCGTTCGCCTTTTTCCAACGGAATGGACGATGGTTATAAATTTTTGCTGACAAACCGACACGTGTTGATTGCAAAAATGAACACGAAACAGCATTTCATGCACTGATTTTCCCACGCATAATCTACACAATTTATAAATAAACTTTCATATCAATTTCAGCAAATCCTGAGCTCTTCACTCATGCCAAGCAATAAGTCTAGACATGGGGAACCGATAGGCAGTTGGGGAATATCTCACCACTCTGGCAACCCCTGCAACTAAATCCAGACCCAACGTGTTGGCTTCGCTTTTTCTTGGGACTCTCTGAGTGATATGAAGTGCGACCTACTGATGGCCGGGCAACTCAGTGACCCTAATCCTATCCCGGACTGGCTTTGGAACTCTTTCAAAGCGACCATCCTCTCTCGTATATGTTCTGCCATACAGCAGTAGTTAAGATGTCAATCCTACCGAACATGATTTCTTAGAATGAAAAGCATAAAAAGCAGCAGTGTATCATCAAAGTGGTTCCCAAACTTGTTCGAGCCGTTACCCAAATCAAGGTAGTAATTATGTCTTATTACCCTGAATATTTCGCAGTGATCGCTCATAATACAGAACAACATTGTGGTTTTGGTTCCGCATTATTCCCAGAAGAATCAAATGTTACCTTCAGGGGGTAATTTACCCGCAGTTTGGGAAACACTGATTTATTTGGTCTTGCTTAGGTTTACACCAACTAGCAGTGGCGTCATTGACAGGGTGGACAGGAGTGCGAACCTCCCTCCTGGCAAGCGAAATGTAAAAACCGGGCCCCTATTTCGGTATTTAATATTCGTTTGTTTTTCAGTACGTTTTGTTGTTATTTTTGCGTTTTTCGGAAGTTTTTCGGTGATTTCGATTTTTAGTATAACCATCCACACCCGGATTCACTATCATTTCGCATGTTTTTTCTGAGTGTTGGCCAGTGAGCCCCCTTCAGCAATGTTTTGCCCCTGGCTCAAACCTCCATTTATTGCCACCGCCAACTAGTCTCTTAGTTTTAACATATCTATTTTTATTGGTGACACCTAATCCTTCATGTTTAGAAATGTTTTGTGATTTTATAATCATCCTTTAATTGTGGAAGCAGTTTTAGTGAATAGCATCGTAATAATTTAAGTCATTAATAAGCAAACAGAAATTTTACGGTAAATTTAGCAACAATGATCAATCGAAATAAATACTGCAACCTTAGCTGAAATAATTTGTGTTCTGTACGAGGAAGCAGGCTGACCCGATGTATCACTGCACGTGGATATATACATAAAGCTGTAGGTCATGATCAACCTAAAGACAAAAATAAGCAAATGTTTAAACAAAATCGTGGCAATACTGGCTAGCAGAAGCATGTAGCACCCTGAAATTGGTTATTGAAACCCTATTTGTTACGCGAGTATGCATAACACGGAAGATAGGGCTAAGGGTATAAAAACGAATCGATACGAGCATCCGGAAGCGGAGGCGCACCCAATAGGCTGATTCACTCCAGCTAGAATTGGCGATCAGTTTTGTGTCTTCATGTGGTCTGCGATTCACTATCTTTTTTCTCCCCCCAAGAAAAAACTTGGCGTGCGCAAGACTACGAATAGGCAGATGAACCGATTTAAGTTTCAAAAATCTGTCATCTCGTGCGCTAAGATTCCTGGAGCGCGGGCGGTTTTTCTACTCGGTTCAAGCGTTACCGACCAACCAGCAGAGTCGTATAAAAGCCTTCGCCGACAGTTCTGCAAGTAATCAGCTGTGTTGCACAAATCAGCTGAAGCTAAGCTGCCTAGCTGCCGAAGTTGAATAAACATAAACAAGTTTTGCATGCGAATGCTTTGATGGGCGAGCTTTATAACCTAACCCTTTATTGTTCGCAATGGCGTAGCCAGCCCAAAAATTTTGGGAGAGCCAAAATGTTTTATTTTAGGCGAATAGTACTATTTTGTTTGGAAAAACGCCTCTCAAAGCACAAACTCACTATGTTCTAAAAATTTGGGGGGGCATGGCCCCTTTGATCCCCTTGGCTACGCCTGTGATTGTTCGTAATCAGCAAGTGAACTACACTGACCAAAATGATAAATACGCTGAAGTCTTTGGAGAGGGTGAAGCAAAACAAGATTAGTTGAAACCTGCAATTCAGAAGTATACACGGCTTATTGAAGCGTGAATTAATCTGAAACTATACTGCATGACAGTTTCATCCCATTACTAATTTAAGACAATTTAACCGGCCGCATCACTGATATCATGACTTCTCATTTAAAGTAAATCCGATTAGACAGATCTCAGGCACCAAAGTCCCTCTCTACACATCATTCGTTAAAATCCTTCGAAAAGGGACCTAGGGCAGACAAACATGAAATGACGCAAAATTTCTTTGATAAATCAGCAAGAGACGGCTACTTCAAGGCAGTAAATGATTTTTTAGCATTGGAAACCTCACAAGTAATCTCCCGCTTTGCCGAAGTTTTGCTTTATTTTCAAGGTTACAATATTTTAGAGCAGTGTGTTGCGACACAAACACTTTCGCTTGCGGAAAAACATCAAAGCGGGCTTTAAAATTAAAAAAAGTCAGTACATTCAGGCAGGAAGAAAAACAAAACTAAACAAGAGCAAAATGAAAACCTTCGTCATGAAAAACATTTTGATTTATCTTATGTAAAATTTTTGGTGACCTTCAGTTTTATTCCACAGACGTCAAAAAACTGTTCGTTCAAATCGGAGAAAAATTATGAATTTGTTGCACAATGGCAATAGTTTTCTAAACACAAATTTTAGTACGTGAAGACAAGCGACCATTCTTTCCTTCTGGCATCGGCTCCCATGTCTCGGGATTGGGTGGATCTGAAGCATGGAAAACTTTACAAGCAGTTTGCGAAAAAATACATCGCTTTCTAAGACAAACGAAAGAATAAAAAGAACAAAGATTTCCTTTCACAAAAACTGGCATTGGAGAAGATAATACAGAAACAAATATATTTTATGTCAAGGAGATATCAGCAAAATAGAGTAAACGTTCGGTATCCACAACGCTGATGTCCGATATCCTCTACAGAAGCACAGGCTTGTAACGTCGCAACGTCTGGCGTGGCATTTTTAGCTGATTGTGCACTTAGCCATGGAATCTTTGATGGAGTTCTTCGCCCCGCCATCAGCAGGAGCTGTCTGGTCTTTTGCCAAGTACCTTGTGCCCACCCTACGTTTCTCCAGTTCCGCAAGACGATGCGCTATGATCAAGTGCTGCTCGTTATAATCTGAAGATCTGCAAATAAGCGAAGTAATCGTTTCATGTTCAAGCGTTTCTGCTATGCGATAATTTTGATCTCTAGAATTATGCGCAGTTTTTCGTTTGCGGTTTATGTCGCCCATAACAGTTTTATGTGAAATTCTCGATAAGCGATTTAAAAGCAGAAACCAAGCGTCTGACTTACCCAAAAGCAGATCAGAGTTTTTCTATGCATTCGCTTGGTTTAAAGAAACCCGACCTATATCCTGTTACCAGCTTCAGCAGCACTAGAGTTGTCGGTTTCCTTGAAGACATTTTTGGAAGTAACTCAGGTTTCACTTAACTGTTTAGCAAGCCTACAGGTGGCCTCACCACATTTTACCCACAAATTGTCACACAACCTATGAACACAAGATAACCTTAAGTTGCTTTGTTTAAAATATTTTTTTCCAAAGTTGTGCATTACTTATTGTAAAAGCTTGTCCGAAACTCGACAGCAGAGACATAAAACAGTCTGGTCTGAAATCACCCTACCACGCCATCAAGCGTTTATAACGACACGTAAACGGTGTCACTCATTCGTGAGAAAAATTCCATAGCGTCTCGCGTGGGGTTTACAAGGCTTGGCTGGTGGAGCTCGGCATATAGTAATAGAACTTTTTAATCACATTTGACTAAGTTTGAAGATGCAAAAGCAAAGTCCAAATAAGACATGCAAGAGATCAAAAAGGTTAGTTCAATCAATCATTCATGAACTGATCTTGAACATTAGGTTTTTCAGGCTAAAAGCTCACTCGCAAGCGTGTACTAACCCGAAGGGATGGGAAATATTATACAGCATCTTTTATTGGTGTAGATTTGTGGAGTATGTGTTTAAATTCCTTCAAAATGCCTCCTGACATTAAAAAAATGATTTTGCTTTACCAAAATTAAATACATGCATTTCCTTTGTGTGAAACAAGTATGTTTTTTCTAGCATGTATTGTGATTTGCCTTTCGGCAAACATTAGCTTTTGCGCAAAACAAAAGTTGTTTATGCAGATTCGGTTAAATGAGTGTTTCACAGGCAGGGTAATGAGACAGTTTCCAAGTGGGCCATACACCTAGTTGAGAAAATATTTACAATACCAAAAATATTTTGAAAACAAAATAATAGTTAGCCAAATAAAATGCTGCATCACAGATTTTGATATAGGTTGCTTATATAGAAGCATGAATGCTTGCTTTAAATCTAATCGAAAACGAAAACAGCATACAGTCAAGGATCTACCGAGATAGTGGGCCACGTCATGGGCGTCCGCAATGCATGGGAAATGTCCCTCCTTGAACACCCCAGAAAACACGCCATTGTGGAAGTAAACCTAACGCACGTTTTTTTATATTTCAATTCTGCGTGTCGCCTCTGCTTATTTCAAAACCACGAATTATTGATCCTGACTAACACCAACCTATTCAGTGAGTGCGGATGGGTAGATTTCGCCATCGGTTTTACATTAACTTGAATGACTGCCGCTTTTGTGCACAAATTTAGGCAGCTTCCTTTGGCGGCCATGCCTTCAAAAAGACATTGCGATTGTCCAGATTTCGTGTCTGTGACGTAACAGTCATTTCGAAGATAGGTTTCAAATGATTGTGAAGTTGGTGTGTTGCTATGTCACATCGTGCGAGCAAGACGTTTTCGTTGGTTTTGCACATTATCAGGTTTCGAAGGAAAGCGATGAACATACCACGATAGGCGTGGGGTCCGAAAAAGTCTGGGGGCTACGTTTTGCCCGAAAAAAGATGTTCATTCCCAAAAAGTAGATTAAAAAAAATTTTGCAAGTTATTTTCTCCAAGTAATAAAAAGACACATCTACTGCAATTTCACTCCATTAATACCAGAAAAGAATTGAATTGACAAAAACTATTTTAAAACAGACTACAGTTTCGATACAAAGACTTTTTCTATGTTTGAAATTATTTTTGTCCGGAAGAAAAACAGTTGGGGACTACACCCATCCCTGAACCCCCGGCTTGAGGGCCTGTTTATCACTATCGCTTAGACTTGGGATGGCGTAGTTTATATGGTGACAAATTTCAGGAAGATGTGTGACAGTTAACTGAACAGGAACCGCTGTAGCGTAAATCGAGGTGTTGCCGTTTTGCTAAACGCGCTTACGCGTTGCCAGGTAGCACGAAGCAAATCCTTAGTCAAAAAGCAAATCCTTAGACAAGGCTGCAGATCATTAAAACACCAGAGGTCAAAATCCAGTGGCAATGGTTTGTTGAGAAACATTTCTACATGACCTTTCATGATGGCTGCAGATAATTAGTTAATTAATTAATCTAATTAGGGGATTAAATATCTAATTGTTGTTTTTAGGTCATAACTTGCCAACCAATACGGTAACGCTAGATGGTTAATCAAGGGCTCTAAAAATGCGGATTTTCGCCTAGTTTATTTTAAAAGAAAAAAAACAAGTAAATTGCCACTTGAATTTTTTCTCAGGCCCTGATGGCGTTATCAAAAATCCCTTGGCATCCCCCAATTGTGACGTCACACCCAAAAAGTTCAAACCAAAAACTCCCTAATTTTAAAAAATCAAAACTAGAAGAGTTTCCGTATCTATAGAGGGTTCGAATACTTCTCTAGCGGTTGGCGAGTTATGGTCGAATATGTCCGAGTCACAACTGTGGCTTGCGCGGGTGTTAAAAATGCAAGCATCTGTAGATGTAACCAACATACAACACAAACGAATAAACAAATTTTTAATAAACCTGTATAAACTGGCTAAGTGATACAATTCGTTGAATACGCGCCACCAAAACTTGCTAGCCGGGTTCGATTCCCGGTCGGATCATACCAAAGACTTGAAAAACGGAATAGTTGCGGCCTTTCCAACCACGCTCTCGGCGTTCACGCATGGGTGCAAGGGAGCGGTGCTGCCATTGGCTCGCCTGCGCTCACTCAAGCATTCAAAATTAATTCAAGCATTCAAAATTGCTTGTTTTCCACACTGGTGGCTTTCTATCTGATTTGCTATGAATGCCGATCATTGAAATACTGTAACATTTCGCTATTCATTCAGTATTTGCTATACAAACCCTGACGAAACAAAAATGTAATAGTAGACCTCGACTAGAATCAT
>JGI24158J21664_10002418_pt1 | contig 22598 bp, 21 predicted proteins | sample Ectturendosymbi3_FD_21664 | JGI IMG/M metagenome (IMG submission 21664)
AAGCCGTTTTTGGGTGTCAAAATGACACCCTAAAATTTTGCAATGACACCCTAAATTCTGAAAGCCTAGATATGGTTTTGCCTTGTATTGAAGTAAACGATTTGAGGAAAGCATGTTTTCCCGCACGTGACCATTGCAACAGACGGCTGCAACGTCAAAGGACGACACAATTATTATGGCGCAGAAGTTAGAAGCGAAAATTTTAAGCTTGGTATCTGTACATTGTCATGCGCACCGCCTCGCTTCGGCCTCTTACTACACTGCCGCAGATTTTTACAGTATGGTGTACGCAACTGCGAAAGCACTTTCATGCAATTATGAAAGTGTTTTACTGTTTCACCGTTGCGATCGACTTGCCTGGCGATGCAATCATGCATCAGGCTACAATGAAAACAAAAGGTCCGTAGTTGCAGCGCCCATGCAAAACAAGGTGGTTGCCGAGTGAGGCAACAGTGAGAGTTAGGAGTGAGATTTTAGCTATTTGGGCCGCACTGAAGCAGCTGTCAGAAAATAAATGTGGTGCAATGTGTGTTGTTTTACTGCGACTTATAAAAACTAAAATTTTCAAGATGGTACTTTCTTGTTGTCAACATTGTCACTTCACCTGACAAAACTTAGCAAAGTTATTCAGGCGGGATCTTTGACTTTGCTCAAGTGAAAGCTTCCGTGGAGCTGTGCATCAATGCTCTCTGATGCCGCTGCTAAAGTCGAGAGTAAAGCTAATTCCGAAACGTTTGATAGTGAATTGGTGCAACTTGGAACTCTGGATGGTTTGGCAGACTCGTGTGTGTCAAGTGGCATGGCGTTTTGGAAGGGTGCCGAAAGATTAGCAAATTGATCGTCCCCAGACAAAAAATGGAGATAGGAGTGAATAAACCAACTACCGCGGCACCTCTTTGCTAAGCCTCCCAGGAAGAGTGTATGCCAAGATACCGCGAAAATAATTGAACCAAAGCTGGATGATACCCAGTGCGGTTTTCGTCACGGCCAACTGGCCGTAGTACTACAGAGCAAATTTCCACTGTCCAGTAAACTTTCGATAAATCCTGAGAGAGCACCATAGACATGTACACATGTTTTGTCGACCTGGGAATAGTATATGGTCGGTTCCTCGTGAAAAACTTTTGGGGGTGTTGTGGGAGTACGGTGTTGACTGGTGCCTCTTGCTGGCCGTCAAGTAACTGTACTCCTGTTCAGAAGATTGTGTCTTTGTCGACAGAGTTAAATCACAACCGTCCAGCGTTGGTGTTGGACTCCGACAATGGTGTGGTCCGTCACCACTCCTCTACATAGTCTATATCAGGGTTTTCCGCACTACGGCCCGCGGGATAAATCCGACCTGCGAAGCCATTTCACTCGGCCTCAAAACACATTTTGCCAACAATGAAAAAATAATATATTTGCGAAAAATGTGTTGATTTGGTAGAATGTAACATATCCCGAAAAAAATCACATTACACAAGATGTCTGGNCCCCAGACTGATGTGCAATAGCTTATGTGGTCCTCTCCCAAAAAATTGGAAGAGCCCTGGTTTATATGAATTGGATAGACAGTCACAGACGTGTCGACAAGGGTGTCACCGTTGGGAAAAGGATGAACCGTTCGCATTTTGCTGACGAATTGGTACTGCATGCGTGGATCTTCTCAGCATGGTCTTCAGCACGCGTTTGATCGGTTTTCTGCTGCGTGCGACCAAGCAGGAACAAAAATCAGCACTAAAAAGATTGAGGTATTATGTCTCTTAAGACGCCCAAGGCAGTGTATTCTGCAAATGAGCAGTAATACACTGCAGCAGGTGGAGGCGTTCAAGTACCTTGGGGTGGTATTCATGAGTGACCGAAGTCGGAACAAAGGGATTGAATTGATAAAGCAAACGCAGATCTGTGTGAGCTTTAGTGCTCCGTGGTGACGAAACGGGAGCTTTCAAAAAACGCAAAGCTTTCAGTTGTTAAATCCGTTTTTATTCCGATCCTCACCTGTGGTCATGTCAAAAGAGTAAACGGCATAGATGGGATATTTGCGAAGAGTTCTAAGTGCATAGGTGTAGGAGCAGGCAAATTTTTGGGGGTGTGAAAGATTTTTGCTCAAATTTCCCCAAACTTGCTCGCGAGCGCATTGTTTCAAGTCAAAGCACTTCAAGCACCATTTTTGCCCAAATTTACGCCAAACTTGCCCGAATTTCCCCCTAATTTTCCCGAAAAGTTAGGGGAAAATTTTAGGTGCTATGTTTTAAAATCAAAGCACATACAGTGATTTTGCGAAGGTGTTCACACATTTTGCCCAAATGTCCACAGATTTTGTCCGGATTTTAAGTGATTTTGCCCGGATTTTCACCAAATCAAACGTTTTGGGGTGCACTTGCACCCCCGCCTCCTATACCAGTGTCTCGGTGTGACACTTCGCGACAAAGACCACAGGTCCGAAACCCGTAAAGCCCGAGATGTCAAGCCACTTCTCCGAATTGAGAGATCCCAGCTATGGTAGTTCGGAAATTTGTCCAGAATCTCCCAGGAGAGAACAGTGAACTAAGTCCTTCAGGCTGCAGTCTACATCCAAAGGAAAGCGACCCATAGTTCGTCCAAGGACCAGGTGGAGTGACTAGATCTACCTTGCTTGGTACCATTTTGGTGAGGAGCCAGCAGAACTATCTGAGATTGCTGTTGATTGTCGGGTACTTCGAGTCCTCCTAGGGCTGCTGCCCCGCGACTAACCCCATAAAGGACACGAAAATGAGTAAATGGAGGAGTATGTACGCCTACATTAAACTTTTCTATTTATGAAAATGTCTTTTAGTTTGTTTGCCAAAAGTGAATGTCGTATAATTAAGCATATATCGACGGAAACTTGCGTTTTTGTGAAAATCTGTTAAAAATATCAGACATAGAAGAGGAAATGATGTTGACACCCTAAAGTTCCACCACGACACCCTTTCAAAAACCTTTAAAAAAACACTGACTTGGACGACATCTGGGTCGCTTTACCGTGAGTTTATCCAGCAGGGCTTATCCCACAAGTCTTTCGATGGGCATTCTGGACACATGGCCGAACTAACGTAGTTGTGTTCTCTCAATCAAGAGAAATGGCTCGACAATCAGGGCTCTGCGAATTTCACAGCTGCGCACTTTGTCACGAAGTGTCACACCAGGGGTGTAATGAGGGGGACACAATGTCCGAGGCGCCAAATCACTGGGGAGCGCCGGAAAGTCGCAACAATGTCAAAAGTTTTTCTTCAATGCAGTACATTTACCCCCAAAATACCTTAGGTTCAAACATGGAGGCGCCAAACTTGTTCCTTGCACCGGGGGCAATCTAACCTCGGTACGCCTCTTTGTCACACCGTGGACTCCGCAAAAATCCCGTCTTTGGTGCTTGCACCTGAGTTAATATTCTTTCGGTCATTACCCAAGATTCAAGACCATAGGTAAGGATCGTGACAAAGATCGATTTGAAACTGACAGCTCTGCGATGTTTGAAAGCTCGTTTTGTGGCCACAGAGCGATGAAGCGCACGCAGAACTGCGTTAGCTTTACCAATCCGTGTATCAATCGCCTGGCGCTCCGGCTTCAGTCACTCGTTAATACCACCCCTAGGCACTTGAACTTCTCCACCTGCTGCAGTGAATTGCGACTCTATTGCCGCATACGCTACCTTGGGTTTGTAGAGAGACATAATACCTCGCTATTTTAGTGCTGATTTTCATTCCGCTCGATCGCACGCAGCAGAAAACCGAGCGAGTGCATGCTGAGGACTGTTGAGAAGATGCTAGTAGTAGCAAATCGTCCGCAAAAAGTAAACGTTTGATCCTGCAGCTCCCGACTGTGACACCCTCGTCGACTCGGCTGTGGCTGTTTATCCAATTCATGTTAACCGGTGGTTCTCAACCTCGGTTCTGAGGTCCGCATTCGGTTACCAAGCACCCTTTGTACGGCCCTCACCAGTCTTTCAATAAAACGTCTAATATTTTGTGTAACAGACTTCGTTCTGCTGCAAAACAAAACGTGTCAATAGAATTGTGTTAAAAATTTTTAGTGAAGCTCTCCAACAAAATGTAGGTCTGGATTTGACTCCCATTAGCGAAAAGATAGAGAACCACTGATGTACATTACGAAAAGGAGCGGCGACAACACACATCCTTGTTGGAGTCCAACCCCAACGGTGAACGGTCGTGATTTAACTCTCCCGACGCGGACACACATTTCTGAACAGGAAAACAGTGGCTTGACGGCCACTAGCAGGCGGCCGTCAACACCGCACTCGCGCAACACTCCCCAAAGCTTTTCACAAGGAACCCGGTCGTACGCTTTCTTGAGGTCGACAAAGCATGTGAAGGCGTCTTTAGCATACTCCCAAGATTTTTCAGAATTTTTCTGGAGAGTGAAATATGGTCTGTATTGCTACGGCCAGGAATAAAACCGCACTGGGTATCATTCAGCTTTGATTCAATTATTTCGCGACTTCTTTTTTCAAGGCACTTGGCAACGAAATTTAATTATTTGAAAATTCCCGGAAAGCATCGCGGGCCGCACAAAAGGTCCTCGGTGGCCACATGCGGCCCGAGGGCCGCGTGTTTGAGACCCATGGTCTAAAGTTCGCCGATTTGGCTTGTGTGTTCTCACGTGTTATTGTTTTGCTTATAGCTTACCTATCTGTGCCATTCGGCTTTTTCATTATTCTGCAGCATTATAATACAAAGTTGCACAGTATTTTTTGTGTGATGTCCTGTTGTCACGCTTTGTCGTTTGCTGATATTTTGTAGCTAAGCTGTTATATATTTGCTGCCTGATCATATCAAGCAGCATTGCTAATTTCATTTAACACGTTGCCAAATGCCTTACCGTACCCAGCGGGAGCTACCTGGTCAGAGATGACATATTGAATGTAGTAACGCTGGATTTATTGGACGTTAGAGATGTCCGTGGAAGTCTTTGATGGAGATGTGAAACTGGGAGCAGGCTCCCAGGCCTCCTAACTTCACATCGGGCCTCGGTTTTTCACATCGCTGCTTTCTATCATTATGATTTCCCCCTCAAAATTTTCTTCATACACCACGGAGTGGGGCTCCGCAAAAGTGCTTCCAATCAGGCCCCAGACTTGCTAAGGCTAGCCCTGTTTTTGATGAACCATCACATGTCTCGATTCCGATCTCAATTGACGTATGCGTATCTCAACTCAACGTTAAAAGTTGCGGCTGCACAATCTTTGTTACCAGATATTAACATGCTTGTAACTGCCAAAAGATGTCAAGTTTCTTATGAGCCGCAGTGTTACGAATAAATAGTAAATGAAAGTATCGACTGTATCATCATGTGCAAAATTATCTGGCCCGCGTAAAGTCTAAACGCGTAAATATGGCTCACAGCACCAAATGAATTTGACACCCCTGTCTTAGAGCAAAGTCGCTACTTGGCTTCGATAGAACGTATGCTGGTGTACATCAGAAGCGTGTAAATCTAAATAATGCAATCGTAATGCCGGCCACAATGACTTATTGCTCAACTGCAACATTGGCTGCAAACAGCACACTGTAGATCGTGCTACGTATCGTCGAGATTTTCACAAGCACTTGTGCGGGAAAGTTTTACGAGCAAATGGTGGCATTGATCCAAAGTAGAAGCTTGGAAATTCACTATCAAACTTTTACAGCTTGTCAATTCCATGAAAGCAACCTTTTTATTTACTTAGAAGAACTGCTTGTGGAAGAACGTCTTGAATATCCTGAAGTGCCACCGGTTGATGTCTGCAATTTCAGGGTAAACAAACTTGCTGATAACCTTCTGAATTTTTCATCACCATTCCCACTCGGTTCTAACCAAATTTCCATCACGGGCTGTGAGCTTTTTCTGTTGTGAGCTGCACAAAAACAGAGTCGTCTCCTATTAGGGCAGCGCTTTTCAAACTTTTTTTATGTTACGGCACACTAATACATTCTGAATTTGGCTGCGGCACACACTTTATGAAATCGGAAACCTACTTTTCACAAACCTTGCGAAAACCAACTTTTCACAAGATTTGCAGCATAAGGTTTTGTCAAAGCATACAACTTTCGCGGCACGCTTCAGCCTCTTCAGCGGCACACCAGTGTGCCGCGGCACACAGTTTGGGAAACACTGTTTAGGGCGTGCATTCCCACACTACCGAGGCAATTTCTTTGGGCTGTTCCTTTTCAAAGTGCACGGAAATATCTTTCCACCATCTGCATCTAAAAACTCAAAATCAGCCCTGTTTGATGAAGGATTCTGCGAAATCCTTTTGTCGTGATTTTTAGCCCAAAACAGACGCTGAGCTCCTTTTCTCTTTGTGCCTTGTTTCATTCCAGATGCGTTCTAGTTCCGGTGTTGAATTTGCCAGCATTGTCTTTCTTTTGTGGTGTCTCTTCTTTTGTATTTCTTTTATGATGACCTGAATTCTAAAGCAAAATCCAAAGTGAAAATGCAAAAATTCCTCAAGACTGCAATTCAAAACATCTAAAAACAATTTTTAACTTGACAAAAATTGAACCATCTAAACCGCACCAAACATTAGCTTTGGGTATCCTCTGAACTTTCTTGCTGTGCCAAATCTTTCGCTGCATTCAGTTTCATCGGAAGCGTCTGAAGCTTAATTTATGAACTAGACCAGTGGTTACCAACCGGAGAGGAATTCCTCCCCAAGGAGGAATTTCACGAATTCAGAGGAGGAATTTCAACTTTACACTATAGTTGAGTTACTCATTTGTTGTAAGTGTTGCACTTCTTTTTTGAGGTGACAATGGCTCTTTCAATTAGTTATATCACTTTATATCTGTAAGATATTTAGCAGATTATCACACGTTTTTGTAGAAGAACTTTAGTGCAATTATTTGACAACAAATAAGCTTGTCCCACTTTTATTAACCAAGTTACTGTCGTCAACAAAGACTATTGTTCCAATTGTAGTTACTAGCCTACGAACCCGAAGAGGGGAGTAATGAAAAGTTCCAACATGAGCAAAAGGAGGAATGCATCAAAAAAGGTTGGGAACCACTGAACTACACTGTGGCAATCCTGTTTGCTCAGTTAATTTGGAAGAAAAGGCAATCATTATCAGAGAAAGTATTTGGGTCATGTTGTCGATACACACGTTGCTTCTGGACTACGAAGAGGCAGTGATATGTTTCGATTAATAAAACGTACAAGCCATCCTTTTCCAGAAGCCTTTTTTCTGCCCACGATGAAGGAATTGGCAAAAAATACCTTTTGACAATTGAAATGCTAATTGTCCTGTTTAAAATGCAGTAAGCCCAGGGATGTAGTGCTAACAAAAAGGTATGGGAACGCATCCAAAAAATCGCCATTTTAAAACAGTTTCCAACTCATTTTGAAGGAAAATGGGAATATGAAGTGGGAACGCCGTTCCCACGCGTTCCCGCCCCACTACACCCCTGAGTAAGCCTATGGAACATTTTTGATGAAGTTTTCAGATACTCTACTAAACTTGCTTCCTGCTTACTATAGTGAACATTTAACTGTGGGTATAGTCGGGACTCATGGAACAGCTGGAATCTATACCGTATTTTGAAACGTAGCGCTGACGCGTACATTTTGAAATTCGTAACAAACGCTAGTACCGCGCAAGACACTACTGGCTTTTGAGGCAATTTCGACAAAACATTCGAAAAAGATCACTCATGGTTTTATGAAAACTTGTCAAAAAGCAAAAAAGTGCTTCCTCTGAGCAGTTAGCCTCATGAGATTCGGTTCGGAGTGTTCTTTTGTGCTTGGAAATGCATGATAAATGCCAGTACTGTAGAGTAGTTTAAAAATCATTTGCGAACTTCCAGTTGCTACTATCCCATTGCACTTCTACTCTACCAGCGTCTAAATTGATTGACAAAATGCTGCTGGAAAATGAGAAGACAGGTCCTTCAAATACGCAACAACTTTATAAGACGGAAACAAAGCATCTTTGGAAGACTGAACAAAATATTACTTGAACTCCTGGTTCTGACTCCGTTGAACCACTGCGAAGTTGTTGCAAAGTTAAACGTTTTACAGTACCAGCTGAAATACGAAAACCATTCATTCCAAAGCATGTTTATATCACAATAAAGCAAACGTCAGCTTTGAAAAAATAGCTGCTACTCTACACTAAAACTTAAAATTTACGTACAGCCCAAAAACCTATATGCGACACTGAAACTTAGCTACGACACCATCATCTCTAACTCACAACTACAACGACTGCTAATTGTTTAAGAGCATAAGACTATCTATTGAAACGAATCCTTTCACAGCCCAGAAACAGACACGTGATTCAATTTAAAACAGTGATTCTTAACTTGGTCCAGGTGGACCACCGGTAGTCCACAGAGAGTTTCATAAATCCTTGATTAAACGTTGCCGAAAATTGTATCTTTGCTCTACAGTAGTTGTTCATGAGGTGTCAGCATAGCAAGGTGGTCCATCGGATATTTTTTTGAAAGATGGTCCATGGGCCAAGGAAGGTTGAGAACCATTGGCCTAAAACAGTGTTTCTCAAACGTTTTTGTTCCATAACCCCCTTTTCACTCTCGACACATCGTTGTTGCCACCCAAGCCTTATAAAGCAAATACAAGGTAGTATTTTTAAAAAATTTTATTTAAAGAAATCGGCACATGGTCCCCAGTTCCGTGTGATGGATGTGTTTGGCGGCCTTCACAAAACTTCGATATATTGGGAGACATTTTAGTGAGGTACAGTCGTAGATCACCTTGCTCATGAATCAACAAGCGGTTTCATTGCTCTGAGAGCATTAATGTCACAACCGAAGTTAACTCAGTGATCTTTAACTGAAGTTCGCTCTTATAATGAAAACCAAGGCCAAAGAAAAAGATGTAAACGATATTTTTCAGACGTTTCGGTAACACCTGCTACCATAATCAGTGCATTTGCAAATACATCTTTTTTATGGCCGTTAGTTTCATTATAAGGCTACTGAGCACTTCTACTTTTCGTGTACCGAAGTTAACTCAGTGATCGATTAGTGGTAGTGGTTGAGCGTTTTCGCCCCTTTGTGTTGTTTCGTCCCCCCTTGTCTTATAAAATCACCACTTTGAGAACCACTGGTCTAAAATATGCTTAGATCAAATTCTCTCTGGTAGCCGAAAATTTCTCCTGATACCTGCAATTTCCTGTGAATTTTTTTAGAGTTATAATTACGCTTCTTTATTCAAAAATGTGCAAAACCTTGCGTTAGCCGTAAAAATGATCCAAAGGTCTTGCTGTAGTGTGCAGCGTTTAAGATACCTGTACCAAACAACACTGAACCACGAACCCACTTCAGCCATAATGAAAGTTACTAAACGTTAATCATCGAGACAATAATGCAAATGTTACAGACTTGCGACAGTCAGCAGCACATCAACGATTCTGCTCAAAGTGTGTGTATTAATCGTGTACAACACGAATGTCTTCCCGTTTTTCGTCAGACAAAAAACTGCACAACTAATCATCAACTTCAAACAGAAGAATGTAGCTCAACGACTGCTGAGAAGCATCCTCCTGAATCACAATGCCTATCTTCGTGTCCCTTTCGGCAGGTTTGTAAATCCATTCGTACTCGCAAGGCGATTGTGCTGCGTTTAGCGTGGATTCCAGAGGTGTTGCTTCGTTCACCAGCAGCATGACATTTGGATATGGCCTTACATCGTATTGCCCCGACGCTCTTTTGGAAAAAGAACCTAGCGTCAGTTTGAAAAGAATTTTCTCACCCCGCTTTAAAACATGGTTGAGCGGCGAGTGCAGTTCAATCCTGCTGGTCGTCCACAGAGCAAATTGCATTGGAAACTGACTTTTTCGCGCAGCTGGTTTCTTAACGTGAAACAGCGCGTAATAAAATGGTGCCAGCTGGCCGCTTTGATCTTCCTGCGCTTCTCCGAATAAGATTAACCTGTAGTAACCTGTATCAGGAAATCGTAGTCGAAGAGTTGAACTCGTTAATGTGGCTTTGCATACAATGGCGTATGCGTCGCGATCGACAGGTCGGGCACCGTATTCGTTTAAGCCGATCAGCTTGGGTTTGATTTGAAAAGGACGCTTGTGTTCCAACTCCATATGATAGTCGCCACTTCCTGCGTATTTCCGATAAGGAGAACGTAATTTTTCTTCGTGTTCTGGTGAAGCACTTGTAGAAGCTGGCGTTGAAAATCGCACAGACGTGATGGAAAGGTCGTTGTATTTTTCCCAAACCGGGCCCCACATGCGTGTGGGTGACTGGGGCCAAGGATATAGAGTCTGTTTTGATTTTCTGCATGTCACAAAAGCAATAAAAACTGCAGGAACTTGCTCAAACTGTCCCAAAGGTGCTGCATATACTTTTACCAGCAGTACCATTCTATCTACGATGTTCGTAGGAGTTCGGACCGCCACTGTAGAAAAATTTCCATCAGTTCGCAACATAACAAAATCATCGTACGCTGCAGAGCTTGACATCAAGCTAGCAGACCAAAGAAGTGGGTGATTGTGACGAAACGTAATACTGTACTCTCCCAGGGCGCTGCTCTTTAGCCAATGTGCACCCTCACAAGAACTCGGCGAATAGGAATGTATTGATATCTCTAGATCGTTGTAACAAGGTTGCACAGGCCCCAATCGCCCACCTTTGACCTCCGGGTATGGGTCAGTTGCAGCGTCTTCTGAAAGCTTTCGGGAGCAAATCAGGTAATGGCAAAATGCTTTCAAAACTTCGTCATCAGTGGCATGCGCGCTTGAGTAAAGCGTCAGGGAGAAATTGCCGTTACGCGGAGCCCTCACATACAGGATTAACCTGCTTTCCATCTCTGCGTCAACAATGGTGTGGATTACATGGCCGTTGTACATCACCGAGTCCGTATCTCGCAGCTCACGCGAAAAGGAAAAGTCGTCCGGGTTGCGTTTCGCGAGCATGACAATAGCGACCTCTCCACGTTCGTCGCATTCCGCAAAAGGTCCGGCGTGGGTAACAGGCTTCACGCCGATTTCACGCATTCTTGGGTTGGGACCGTAACTGGAGTCGATCAATGGAAAGGGCGGCTTCAACAAGCGATTCGACTCTTTGACTCTGGCACAATTGATCTGGTAAGTGCACAAATTGGTGAAGTGGTTGTCAAGGCTGAACTTCGTCGAAAGGCCGAAAACTTTGAGAAGGTATCGTTCCGGCCTGGGCAAGAATATTTCGAAGACCTGAAGAAAAGAAATGCACACCGTGATTGATTGAAAAGAAGTGCTGCAGAAGCAGACTTTTGTGTTTGTACTTTGCTTGTACAGTAAATTGAGATGAAACTTGCAAAATTCATTCACACACCTAGCGGAAAAGGCTAAATCCATAATGTAAACCATTGCATATAGTGAGCTGTTAATAAATGGAACGTGAGCAGTTAAGAAACGGAGCGGTTGAGTCAATGGATTGGCAAGTGCGGGTTTTGCTGTCGAAAATGTGGAAACGCTTTTGCTTGAATCTGAAGCAACAAGCAACTTTCGTTCTTTATCAAAAATTTTGCACATAAAACAAATCTTCAAAAATTTCACCTGCCACCCCTTTACTTCAAACAAAGAGTTATTTCTAAAATTGAACACGAAAATTTAGCCACCAACGTCCACAAGTTTAATTTGAGGTTCTTTTATGCTATCTTACATCTAAAACTAATGTAAGTACCACAGATTCGATCAAATCTTGCCTCTTCGCACGTCGTCGAATAATGAAAAATGTACTGTTGCAGGTGTGCAACATTGCTATAGCGCGTTGGAGAGTGGCGAAGCAGAAGCTCAGCGTTAAACTTGGCATCGTCGCGAGCAAGTGGTGGCACTTTTAGTTTGACTTCAACGTAACCGCAATCGTCGGATTCAATTAACCCGCTTTGATGGTTGGCATGAGATAATTGAAGCTTGAAGAATAGAGCCCATTGCTTGGGAAACCTCTGTCAATCAAACAAATCTGTAAGGTCGTTATTTACTTGTTAAGCTTAAATTTTTCAATTACTTCAATCTCGAGCAAAACATACGATTCTACACCTTGTACGATCACTACAGTCTGAAAAATAACGATTAGGTCTGCAAATAAATTGTAAATTTGACAAACACCATTTACAATGCGGCGTTTTGAAAAGATTCAAAATTAACAGAATCATTTGATGCATGAGGAATTGCTTTTATTGAAGTTTCTCTTTATTGAAGTCACGTAGTGAGTTGCCACTGCACGTGAGAATCAATGACAAATGAAAGAACTATTGCATGACCACCCTGCATTTCAGTTTCTGCTAGAAGAAAAGTTTCATACATTTCGCTAAGATAGGATAGCTTAAATTAATGCAATGCAATGACAGTAGTTTTTTATTTCGAAGTAAGCTATGCCTAGAATGCGGTCTACTCTTTCACAGAGACCATAGCAAACGTAGTAAACAACTCGCTGTAGTTATGAAACCAATAGAACTAGCAGCTCAGTGGATTCAAATCCCACCAACGTGCAGCTTTGATGACATTTGCGGGCGCAAGCAAGCACGTAGTTTTTTCAAGTTAAACTTAAAATTTTTTCTGCCATCAAATTGTAGAAAGTTGTTTAAATTACTTTCATATTACAACTTTCACCGATGACAGCATGCAGAAAATTTAGGATTTGAACAACTGACACCAAGAAAGCGACACATCATGCAAATCTTTGATTTCCTCATTCTAAGCGTGTTACCCAACTCTCCATTTCAGCAAGCAAATAATTTGCAAAGCAACACGTGGAAAAATGAGAATAAAAACAAAAAAATGTTTTTCAAAATTGCAAAACCCTACATCATCAGGTACAACATACAAGTAGGTTCTATTGCTTTTTGAAACAAAAAGTTTTGGTCAGTGTGTCTTTCTGTAAATTTATGAATGGTCAGAAACACAAATATTACCTTGGTTTAGCATATTTTTTAGACAAAACCATAAACGTTTATATACATGAATAACATTTGTGCCACGAGTGAATTATTTTCTTCAGAGTTGCATCATGAAACGAAAAAATACACACTGAAGAAAAGTACAAGAAATCCTTCAAAAATCACTTTCGGGTGTGGTATTTGCCGCTGCATTCTGCTTACATCAAAAACAGAAAAAGTTGGGATAATTTTTATTAATTTATTAGTGAATGTACTGTGATTATTGTCATCCATTAGCTTTTGTAATTTTGGCAGATATTGATATTTTAACATGCTGCTGTGATACCGATATTACTATGTACTTATTAACAATTCCCAGCAATGAAACAAATATTGAACCATAAAAAAAGGGTTTCCACGTTGTACGTGAGGATTAATATTTTCATCACAGGTTACTGTAACTGGTTCAACTAAGTTTTGTGAAAGAACGCTTTTATTAGCTATTATGGAGATCAAATGAAATGTTTATCAATCTGGAATGCAAGAATCGTTGCAGTAAAAACATGTTGCACAAACAAGTCAAATGAAAACATTCATGCATCTGCCTCCAAAATGATGGGTTAAGGTTTCATGCATTTCTTTCAAAGTAAAAGATATTCATGCATCTGTTTCCAAAAACGAATATTAAATTTTTGTCTTGTTTGATCTGAAACTCGTTACCCAAACAACCAATAATTCTCGGTACAGGTACAGCTGTTTGAGCACGCGCCACGAAAGCTGGTCGGCTGGGTTAGATTCCCGGTCGCGTCATAACAAAAACTTGGTACTTGCGGCCTGTCCATAGCCTCGTGCTCGGCGTTGATGAATTGGTGCAAGGAAACGGTTCACGCGAGGTGCTGCTGTTGACTCGCCTCCAGTGAAGCACTGATTGCGAAAGCAGCCGCGTGGACGGCGCAAGAAAGCGGAAATTGCTGCCGCAAAGCACTCGTGACACTCCCAACGAAATACAAAAGTGGGTACAACGAAACTGAAGCGAAGTGTCATAAAAATGCGTTATGAGTCGGAGGTATTTCCACAATTAGCATGGCACTAGTTTAGGAGAAACAACGGAAAGGAGAAAAAAACAAAAGCAAGGAAAATTTGTGCAGTACACAACTAGGCTGGAGATCTAATTACCTCGAACTGGCGGAGAGTAACTGGTGTTGGGAGGAGCTGCCATTCTGGTTCGTCTGGAAAATGTGTATTTATTAGTTCGTCAGGATCAGTAAGGAAATAATGTTCCTCGTACTCATATTCCGTTCTCCAAGCTGCTTCGTCAGCATCTTCCTCTTCTATGCATAATTTGATGTAGAAAAGACGCTGTTAATATTTGCTTTAAAAAGCAGCTAAAAGCGCCAAATGGATGCATCTTAACAGCTGACAAGTATTTTTTAAAACAGCTGACAAGGGTTGTTTAAATTTCTGAAGATTACTCAGCGATGGAGAATCGACTGTTATGCTTGTGATAAAAGCTAAAAGTATAGATTATAAAACTTGCATTTATGATTGTTACAGTTTTTGAAATTTCAGTTTTGACCAACATTTTTGCACAATCTTGTAGCAACCAGAAACAAAGTGATAAAACATTACTTTTTCGAAGATAAGCATCCCTCAAGCACTAACGCCTTATTCTTCGTGAATTCACCGTCAGGATCCGATGAGCGAGGATCCGTGCGAAATCTTAAGTCGCATCTCAAGTAAATATCCTGATTCTAACATATGCGTGTAGTTATCAGTGCAATCTGAAACACTGTACTTGATCACTTTTTATTGAAGGTGAAGACTACGTCAATAGCAAAAGATGCGATACAATGTCACTGCATGCAGTATGTTTAGACAGTCACCCTCATGAATCAATACCAAATGTCTACTTGTTGTGTAAGAAAATCTGGTACTCCTAAAAAAAAGCTTGCTAATCTCTCATGAAACCAGGTTGTTAAATTCTCAAAACATTGATCGTTTTATGAAGCTTTACGCCTTAGCCTCATGGGAGCATGCTCATCATGTTTACTAAATCTCATGTTTTCAAAATTGTATGTAACTTGATTCACGTCGATGGACGTAACATGAAAAGGCAACACTACAATAACCATGCATTAAAACATACTGCGTTCACAACTCAAATACATTTATCATTTAAGTTTTCTTAATTTTTACGCGTTAAGTCGACTCTACTTCACAGAAGAGTTTGCAGAACAGTATTGCGCTCTTGATATTGCTTGCATTTCATGCAGGATGGTGCAAAACCCGTTTTCCAAAACATTCACGGAGTGAGTTGGTCCAAGGTTACCTTCTCCAGAACGACTGTCGGTGACAAGTGGACAAGCCTTGAATTTGAAGAAGCCCATTAACTCACTCCCGGAAATAAGCCTTGAGCTTACTGCATACAGCGGTAAAAGCTTCCTGCGAGGAGAAAAAAAATGTACCTGTGACATGCCGCGCTCCCCAGTGAGTGTCGATCAACCTCCACTCCCCATCTATCAAAACTGCATTCCACGATCCCCGGAAGGCGTCGGTGTCAAGCTTGAACTTGTGATCAGGACAATAACCCACTCCTTTAATAAAGCCTTCGATCACCTTTCCGTACAAGCCGGCTGCGCTGTCAACGAAGAAATCGATAACGCTAATAAGCGCACCTATATCTGCTCGCCTTGCTATGGTAATGCTCAAAAATATTTTAGACAGCCATAATATCATTCTTGTACGTGTTTGAAGCACTTTAGCTATACTTAACATAAGAATCTGAGAAAATGTGCAGATTAATAGCAATGCTTGGGAATGTCATGATATGGTGGAAATTGCACATTACAAACAGCTTAATCTGGTGTTGACATAATTTTGCTGGAACCAATGAATGTGAACGATCACATTTGCCCAACTGCAACAAATTAATAAAGCGCAGATTTGCGATCACAAAAAGGCACACTTAATCAAGCGCATGTTTCTCTAGTATGGTGATTTCTATGTGAGCAACAACCACTTACGAATTTTCAATTGTCGTCATTTTAATATTCCTTTTTAAAGCTATATTCGTGCGACTTTTTTATAGAAGTTTTCAACATCATTCTTAAAGAAATACTTCCCCAAATCCCCATTTAGACTTGTATAGATTGATCAACTGACTGACTTTCTCCACACGTCCCTTTATATTTTTAAATCATCCTGAGTCATTCAATCTTTTCTTTTTAGAGCGTACAGTCTGCATGCTGAATATTCTGTAACGCTTCTGTACCCTGTTTATAAGGTACCTAATTTCAAGCGCTATAGCTGTAGATGCGCACACTTGTATAAAAGCTTGTTTTGTTGGGAGAATCTGCACAAATTATTGCACATTGTCCTAAACGATTAGCATGAAATGATTTCATGAAATATAGGGTATATCTTTTCACATTCTTTCAACAAAGACAAGCAAACACAAATGCATTTTGGAAAAAAGCAAGGAAAACAGTTAACCTGTTTAAGAACTCTTTATTTCAAGACAGCAAAAACATAATGCGTTGTTAAATGCTGCAGGAAACTCCTTGCAAAAATGCCTCAGACAAACCTGCACAAACGCATGAAGAGCTCAGCATACGACTTTTCGTTCTCTTTAATAGCTTTTAAATATCCAAGTGGTGTGTCCTCCATTAAATCATGTGGAAAATTAATAGAATTCAGATTTTGTGCCGTTATCCAATGAAACAAAATGCGAGCCTGTTAAAAATAAATCCAAAAATAGAAATTTTTAATGCACACACGTGCAGCAAATTTCTGCAAAACTAAAATTGCAAAAACCAAATCTTTCCTATAATCTTTTTTCTGTTGAACTTTATGATTTTTTCAGTTTAAGAAACACAATAAGCATATGTTACTACACAAACATTTTCGACAAAATTGATTTTTGTAGCACCGTTTGCAACTGCCGAAATGCCTCACTTTTTCCAGATCAGAAAGGTCTGCCACGAGGAGCTTGTCCATGAGTGTGGAGAAAGACATGTAGACGGAACTCATTTTGACGGCGTGAGACTCGAGGTCATAAAAAAGAGCTGTGTTGCCTTCTCTGTATAAAACAACGTATAATGGAAAAACACACTTTTTAATCATTTTGATTTCTTAGTAGGTTGTCTGTTGTCGGACAACATGTAAACGTTTTTCTACTTAGTAAAAGATTAAATTAGTGTTTAAAATATGACAAAAAGTGGACGTTCAAGGTATTGATAAAAAGCCACTAATCAAAATTTCAAAGTAGTCTAAATTTATCGGGGCACATACTTATAAACCATGTTATGTGCTGGTGCTTTGTGCTAAGCATTAAATGTGCTGTTAATGAATACAATTCAATTAATTCCAAGGTGCAGCAGATTTTGAGCTGCAAAACCTTTTAAATTACACATAATCGTATGCAGTCAAGGGTGCAGCAGATTTAAAAGATGCACATAGCCCTGTGCAAGTAAACGTGCTGCGATTTTTGAGCTGTTAAGACCTTACAAACGTTTCAAAATGATCACATTTTAGCCTTTCAAAAATGGTATTAATTTTATTATGGTTCCATGGAGTCGCTTTTGTATTGGTATGAATTGCAATTACCATAAAAACAAGAAATGCTTTTTAGAGCTAAACATATAAATATATGTAGCCTGAAGATATACCGTCCGTAAACTTCGTCCTTCCGCGTTGTTGGACATGTTGGTTTAGGCAATTCAGAGGGGAGGACATCAGCCTGAAAGTGATGTGAAGCTTCCGCAAGTTCCTGGAATATTTACAAAAGAAATTAACAAGTCATTTGGAAAGTACAAACAAATATCGGTGGAAACTTCTCTATTCCGGCCTTGAGTCAGAATAGTTTGCCCAGGATGGAGTGGGGATGTTCGTGAGCCTGGTGAGATTAAAGATATTATTCAAGAAAGGCAAGTAACATACAAGACATAGCTTCAGAACAAGCTGAACCTTCTTTGCATGGCCTGCACGCTGAGGCGTTAAGTCCGCAGCCCTCACGGTGAAAATGTCCAAAATGACATCTTGGGAAAATTTCGGGCGTAAACCGAAAGTTCCAATTACCGGAAAGCCGACAAAGTATTCTGGCAAACCATTTAGCATCTTCACGGCAAAAAGTCTACTGTTGCTAGATCCGCCAAAGAACGAACTGCGGGTGCCTTGCTCAGGAATGAAGAGGACGTCATTGGCAAATGAGGAGAATATTTCAAAGATCTTTCAAACGCAGTGACTCTCACACCATCGGACATACAAGAAGTAGGCTACATTTGGGGAAGATGATACCATCACTGCCACCAAGTCTTCCTAGCAGTCAAAACATTGAAGGCTGGGAAGGCTGCAAGTTTTGATGAAATCCCACCTGAAGTGCTCAAAGCCTTCAACAGTGGAGTTCTTTGACTGACTCATGTGTGCCAAAGAATGTGGTGTTCTGGAAGCACACGAAACATTGGCCAGCTAGGTTGTTCATTTCCATACACAGGAAGGGAGACAGGAGATAATGCCTTAACTAGAGGGATCTCTCTCCTTAGTCTCGCAGAAAACTTGTTTTCTAAGTGCCTTCACAAAAGATGCCGTGAAATAATTGCACCAAAGCTGAAGGATACCCACTACCCAGTGCAGACTTTGTCCCGGCCTCAGCACCATAGACTAAATTTTCACTCTCCAGAAACTGAGAAATCTTGGGAGTATACAAAGGATGTCTACACATGTTTTGTCGACATCATGAAAGCATACGACCTGGTCCTTCGAGAAAAGCTTTGATAGGTATTGCGGGAGTAGGCTACGGTGTTGACGGCTGCCTGTTACTGGCCGTCAAGCCACTGCATTCGTGCTCAGAAGTATGAGTCCGCGTCGGTGTTGCTAGATCACAACCGCTCACGGGTGAGTGCTGTACTTCAAAAAGGATGTGTGACTGATTTATTTGTTGTTTCACATGGCTAACCTAATAAGCAGAAACAATGCAAAAAGCCATTATGCAAACAATTAATCAATTCAGTGGAAGTTGACAACAGTTGGAAATAAAATAAGTACAGTTAGAAAAACAAACAAACAAGTACATGCACTGTTAGGGAAATTTACAGATGAAAGAGCATGCCTATGTACACAACGGCGTAGATCTAGTTCAGTGTTTCTCAGACTTTTTTGGCCTATGGATCATTTAAAAAAATCCAATGGACTTCTCTGTTATGCTGACACCTCATGAAAAATTAGTCAAAACTGTATTTCACATAGGTCAGCAAATTGAAGATCACGAGAGTCGGAAGGATTTGTTCCAGGAGGAATAGTCAATTTTTCCAGGGGTAGCCAAAAGGAATTTTCATGGAGGGAACACAATTGGTGAAATTTAATTTTGCCCGCTTAAAGCTAAGAAAATACTTCTTTGCTGAAAATGTAATACGAAAATGTCAACTTACAAAATCTAGGGAGGCAACACCCCACTGTTTTGATGGTTGAGTCTTTATCTTTTTTTGCGTGAGGTTTCCAGCTTAATATATTGCCAAGAAGAAGACCCAGGTATTTTAGGTTATCTATGGGGGAAATATTGTGATCATTGATAGTAAATTCAAATGAGGTAGGATTACGTTTTAAAGAATTTAATAAAATTAAGTCAGTTTTATTGTAATTAAGATTAAGTTTGTTAGCTCTCAGCCAGTGGTCAATTTTACATAGTTCAAGGATGATTGTTGTTTGGAGAACACTGAAACAAGGATTGGACATATCAAGGTTAATGTCATCAGCAAAAACTGTATGTTAGTATGAAAAGAGGAAGCTTGAATGACATCTTTGATGAAAATTAGGAAACGTAAAGGAGAGAGTCTTGAGGGACCCACAAGGTATCTTTTCGTATAAAGATTTAAAATTACCTGTTTTGGTACAACGCATTGTGTTATGCAAGTAATTTGAGAATTATAGTTTATGTGGAACACATCTTTTGTGTTGTCACTACTCCTCTTCATATACTCTGTGTTGGAAGCTGCAAGATTAGCCGTTTGCTTTTTGCGATTTGGTAACGTTTGCATCCTCTGAAAATGTCCTTTAATTTTTGTATTGCGCCTTTCCACCTCTCTCTATCATCGTTTCCACCAATCGGATAGCCATCTTGTATGTTCAAGTGATGCACTCCTGTCTTCCTATGGGCGCTTTTGCTGTATTTTATGGTTTTATACGCTACGTTTGTAAGGAGCTTTCAGCGGTTTCTATCGGATTAGGCGCTCAAGAAACCTAATAATTATTACAATAAAACAGTGCTATTTTCTCACCTTCGCTCTTTCCATAGGCTCCTGATATTGCTCTTATGTTTGCAACATACACTGAATGCCCAAACAAATGCATTTGCTGATCCAAAATCATATATAATACATATAAAATAGTCTGGGAAAAATTTGTTTTACGACAAAAGCAACATTTGTGCAGTTTAAATCAGGAGTTTATTAACTTCTCTGTATTACATAAACCATGAAGCCATTTTTGTGAAGGTTGACTTTAGCGCCAAGTGCAACCTAAAATTTTTGATCACAGTGGCGTAGTGCTAAAAATGAAGTGTGTGAACGCACCCACAAAATTAGCCATTTTCAGCAGCACTTCAACCTTACTTTTAAATCAATATTTTCTTTTATTACACATTTCGTACTACATACGAAAACATTTACATTTTTCCACACAAACAACCTGTCTGTGAACTACACACGGGAGATTTAAGTAAAAATACACATCTTCAAGTCAGGTTGCTATGAAAAAAGTGTGGAAACGGGTTCTCACACCCAAAAAAGTGTGGGAACACCGTTCCCACGCGTTCCCGCCCCACTACACCCCTGGTTGACCATCACCTGAGCGTCTTCAATTCCTATATTTGATGCTCCGCTTCTTCGTCTTCTTTCCTGCAGCTTTACAGCTAACACGGTTGCAGAAGTTGCTTTTAGCTCCATTAGTGAAGATCTTTAAACTTATTTCTTATCTTGTGTCGCTAGTTGCAGATGTTTAAATTTGAGATATTTTTTTCTATCTTCGGATTGCAGGATATTCTCTTCAGTCTCTTTGCTGATGCCACCTGTTGAAATGGACTGATTTTTATCGGATCATCACATTGTTTTTCAAATGTAAAATCATTACCTCAACAAATAAGGTTTATCACTCAAGTTCCAACTGAGACAAATCGGCAATATCTGTATATTCCAACAGCGAACGAAAGAAACATTTTTTTGGTTCTAAGGGGTATTTGCCTCATTGTGACGCCGCTTGTAACGTAACTTAACCTTTACCTGCGAAGCATATGTTGATCGTCTAAAATTAGACAAAAAGTTTCTTCAAATCTCAAGTATAGAGCAAGAAACAACTACATCTTAGCTTTGTTTTACAATTCATCTCAAAATTTTTCCAAAATGCGCGTTTTCATTACGCAACTGTCACCGTGCAAGGTTAGAAATCTTAAATAATCATAGGTTTGCTAAAATACCAGCTAAAAGACTCGTACACTGTCCAAATTGCAAATATTTTGCAGGTATCTATTTCTGTGACAAATGAAAAACATTGTGCTCAGTTACGCAAAGGTTTTGGGTTGAACAAGCCTGAGGACAAATTGCCGGAGTGCAAATTTTTTTTATTCCAATATGCTAGAAATATTACATTGAAGCAATACAGCATAGCAAACATTATTGCTGACACGAAGTAAAATCTTTGGTTGATGAGGTTAAACACCGATTACTACCAAACTGTACCTGTATACTTTCACGTTATTGTGTTTTTGCTTTTTTGGGAAGTTAGGAACAGGCTTGGCTTAGTTCTTATCGTGCAGAATGCCAATAGACGAAGTGTTGCTTTCATCATATCATCCACACAAACAGGAAAGGTAAACGTCCACTTCGTCATTCGTTACGTCAGAGATTACATGTACTACAGTAATAGCACAATTCTCTAACCTTCTTCTGACAAGCCATCTATTTCTGTAATCTGGACATTTTGCAAATTGGTGCCTTGCTGTCTTTCTTGTTCTTTATTACATCATCACAATCACATCATTATGCACAGACAATACTATTGCTTGGAAGTTACATTTGCAGCTCGACTTGCAACGACTTCAGAAAATTTTCTGTCTATTTCAGATCACTTATGATACCATGTTGCAGAAAAATATTTTGGTTCAAACATTGAAAGTAAAATCAAACATTTCTGCTGGCAAGTCTTTTCTCGAAGATGTAACTTATTGTCACCTGTACTTTTCAGGTTAAAGTGTGGTTAAAGTGGTGGAGATCGAAGGGTAATATTGTTGCTCCACGTGAAAATTTATATCTTGTTGTTTCTTTCTCAGCACCGAAGCATTTTTCCCTTGTATTAAATAATAAAGAAATACAAATGTGGTCATCCGTGCAGTAACATATAATAAAGACATAAAACATGCGTTTTTTCATAATGAAAACCTGTAACTTGCTCAAAATTTTCTGGTGACTTGATCTGTAGTAAATATCTCTACAAATATTAAAACATTTAAAATCAGGCCCACTCCCATGCAACCCGTGCTGCCACACGAGGTGGCTTCGACAGTCAAAGGCAAAAGATCTCTAAAACACCTTGGCCCAAAAATCTGGGACGCCACTGATCCTTCTTTATATGATATTTCACCACCTGCCTTCAAAAGGCAGTTCAAAGACAAACTGGTTAATGGACATAGTGATTGATTATCCTATGCGATATTATGAAACTACGCTAAGGTTAGGGCTGTACACCTGGGATTTTCCGATCTCTGCCTGTTTGTAATGTACCATTGA
>JGI24158J21664_10002419_pt1 | contig 22598 bp, 20 predicted proteins | sample Ectturendosymbi3_FD_21664 | JGI IMG/M metagenome (IMG submission 21664)
TAATATAGAGTTGTATTCTTGCATCGCTTCTGAATCACGGAATTTTTAAAACGAGTATTTTATTTGAAACAAATAAATTTCATCACGGGGGCCCCCTTCCAACGGGGGGGCCGGGGCAATTGCCCCCGTTGTCCCCACCTTAATCCGGCTCTGCCTAACTGTGAAACTCCTTTCATCGATTGCAACGAATAACGTGTAGCGTCATTAGACACTAAGCCCGTAACTAGTTTGGGTCACCGGAGTATGCAAAGAGTTTTCTGAGTGAGGCCCAAAAATCTTATCCGTAGCATGTACGAAAACGAAAGTTATATATACAATCTAAGTTTATACATACTGTAAAGTGACTTATCGATAGAGATTGGGTCAATTACTCAACCACGACCATAACGATATCAAAAGATATTGAGAAGCAAATTCATTATAAAAATCCGACCGTCAGCTAGTTAAAAATGTTCTGTTGAAACTGATAAGAAACTAAAATATTTTTCAGTATATACATTTTTAGTAATTAAACCCGTGTCTCTGTTAACCTTCGAGTTAGTCACGGATCGTTGGGTAACTATTTGCACATTATATTATGTACTACAGAACATGAGCATCGCAAGGGGAAGAGGGGGCGTAGGCCTCCCTGTATTTTGACATTTTTCTATTAAATCTTCAGCAAAAAAGGTTGTTTTTTAGTTTCGAGTGGGTAAAATGACGTGTTCCCACTTTTGGTCCTCCCTGGAGAAACCTTTTGGCTCCTCTGAAAAAAATCCATTATTTTCCCAACCCCAGCAAAAAATTTTTCCGACGCCCATGCTACAGAACCATCACTTTAAAATCAATCCGTCAATGATAATGGCGAGAATGGAATTCGGATCTTCAGTGAAGCCCATCTTCGTCTTACATTAAGTCCTGCCCTAAGAAAAGTCGAGGATGGATTTTACTAAAACAAAAATATTCCGGTTTATTTTCTCTGTCATTTACTTTTCAAACGGCAGCAGAACAAAATTCGCCTGTCTTATCTGAAGCATTGATCTGATTGTGGGCTTGTCCATGTTAGACAAAACAGGGAAACCTCTCTCATAAACCGCAGTGATTATCCAAATTATCCCACTGTAACTGCAAGTTTACATACGTTTGGTAGTACCAGTCGCTGGTTGTACAGTTCTTTCAGTACTACATTCGAATTCTGGCGCTCTACAAGTACCATTTGCTTCTGTAGGAGCTGTTTCGCAGCTTGCAGTTCCGTATGCCTATTAAGCCTATATACCTTCAGTTGCGTGTGTATACAAGCATTTCACGAGCAAGGTATTTTTCACTATTTCTTGATAGTGCACTGGCAATTTTGAAGTGTGCAATCATGAATTATCTGCAAATCTTAATTCAATATGCGAAACTAGTTTGAACTAGTTTTAGAACGTCTGTCACAGTATACTGTACATCAATATCTTTTTCGGATCTCGCTCTTCCAGCAAGATTCCAGCAGTAAACGGTAACTCTCCCATTACGAGGAAGTACACAAGGCGTGTATTTAGACTGCGTTTGTGTTTAGGACGTGGGTGTTCTTTACCAATCTCATCTTCTTCTTCATTAGCACTCAGGTCACGTAACTTTTTCAATTCCGGCAACAGTGCATCGTATCATTCATCACAGCGCAGTGTTCATTTATTTCCGTCTCGTGTATCTGGAGACAGGTATCGGCTTCTTTTAGAATACCGTATACTTTTTTCATCAACACAGCGCAAAATTGGAACGTGCCCCTATTCCTGGATAATCTAATCGCTGTACTTACTCTATCAGCATCAAACGCATTAGATAAATTATATCGCTGACTTCCTCCAACGTAGACAATATTTCCATATGATATTCCACCACAGCTAACGTTGAATCATAGCGACAACATCACCTCGTACTTATGGCGCGTTTAAACGAAGTACCCTTGTAGATTTTGTCTACTTTGACTTTTACAAAACGTTGTACAATGCATCACGTTCAAAAAAAATTGGGACAGTTTTGAGATTCTTGAAACGAGGTCAAAAAGCACAAGGTGGAGTTGGTGCTTTGTACAATGGACGAACGGCATCTTTTTCTCAAGCATGTCCTGCAGAATTTTTTACACGTCACCGTGCTTTCCACTATGCTCGGGCACCACTGTAGCACTGTCTGCACCATGAATTCCTCTCTCGTCTAACGCTTGTTAATGAACATCGGTTAGCGCATCTAACAATTCTGTGCTTTTTATCACAAGTAAATGCTCGTTTGGTATACTTTCTCTCATATAACGTACTGTACACACTATTCTCAACTCTGGACTTATTGAGAGTTCCATCAGCAAGCAAGGTGCATTTAGGTGCGCCGCCTGTTCTTAAAAACCATCTTCGGCATCAAATCGATTACATTGTTTTAAACCACATTGCACGTTTGCGTGTAATTGAAAAACCTATTGAACAGGCCTTGTTCGTTATGTACTGATTAAGTAGTAGCTAGCCCACAAGCCGAATTCATTTACTGCCAGAAACTGCGCGATTTTTTCAACGGACCTCACTTAGTAGAGTCGTTTCTCCGAAAATTCGTCACTCCCCAGCATGGATACCGATTATCATTTTTTGTTTCCAAGCTGCCATGGCACTACTATCAATAGATGACAAGTAATGTTGCACTAATAAACCTTTTTGGGACCTCCGAATGCCTGCTTCCATTTTCTAAAAAACCCGTAAATGTGAACTTACTCAAATTTCTAGGGGTTCCAGAACCGTCTTTTCTGCAGAGCAGAACACCGCATCTGGCTCCATCCATAGAATATACCATCCGTTAAGAACGTTTGCGCCATTCGGGATGGAAACATAGGTGTACGGGAGTGCATATTTTGGGGATGCAAAATTTTTGCCCAAATTTGCCTTTGTTTTTCCTAATTAACGTATCAACAGCAAGCCTTAATGTTTACACTAAAATTTACAATACCATTGTAAAAAATTAAGGTGTCTGTATGCCAAAATATCGTTCGCCAAATATCAGTAACAAATCAATACATGCGCGAGTCACGTTCCTGTAATACAAATTAAATTCAACTCGGTAACACATTCCGAAGCAAGTTCGTTGATGTAGTGCAGGTAGCTCCATCTCGTAGATGAATTGCAAACTGGCGGATTTCTTGAGGCCTCACGAAATGGCAAAGCAAATAAACAAACATATAAAGAATGTCGCCTTATGCGGATCTAAGTCTTATCGCTTGGACTAGCAACCTCTATTCTAAATGACCATACGTTAACAATGGGAATACTTATTGTGTTGAAAAAATGTTAGCTAATCGCTGCGAAATCCCACAAAGAAATTGATATTCATACGACCATGTGTGGAGGGTGTTGTTCAATGTCTTCATTTTCAATCTCTTATTACGATTATCAAAACAAATCGTGCTAATAGCTAAGATTTGTTCTTATTTAGCATAGATGGGTGCACTTTTGTTAGTCATAATCACAACCAATTAATCAGGAAAAGAAGGTAAACATCAGGTTAAGATCTAATATATGACATTGCCGCAAATAGGCAAATCTCATAGAGAGCGTAAGGAGGCAATGCAATTAGCTTAGCCTTCCGCTTAAGGCAATCTTCACTACAATGTCTTATACAAAAAATACCACAACTTGTTTAAATGTTTACAGCTCCTCAACGCACATTATGAAAACCATAACACTCCGCAGTTTAGATAGACAAATGTACACTGTACACAGGATGCTAAAGAAAAAATAGCAACATGGAACTGATTCAGACATTACTACTGCAGCCCATATCATCAAGTACCAAGGAATGTATATAAGTGCAAATGTCCAATGAAAAATTACTTGTTACCTAAACAAGAATATTTCATGAAGTCTAGCAGTACCTCAGTGAACTGCATTAATTAATTTTGCAGTGCAATAGATAGTAAAGGTGCTATCGTCCATATCTTCACAGCATCAAATTGGAACATTAAAATTTGACAGGGTGCAACATGTGAACTTCACTGCATGAAACAAATGGAAAATGTGACACTTCAGTCTTAAATCACAGCTACATTAATACTACACAACAAAATGCAGCTGCATTTAGTTAATTCTGTTCATGAACACTTCACAGCAGCAGATTCACATTTGTAAGCGTCACATCATCAAGCAAGCTTGAAATACAAAAACGTCACAGTAATACAGTATACCACAGCTATAGTGCATTATTATCCCAAGCAATTTACACAGGCACGCTAATTACTACGTCCAATAAAAATTCACAAGTTCACAGTATAGGCCTACTGTAGAATCACGGTTGCATTATTTTTAAAAATGAATCCACAGCTACTTTGAGGTCCTACTGCCCGTGAAAGCGTTACAGCAATAAACTTAACCTTGAAAACTTCACAGCATGAAATAAACTTGAAACATGGAAACTTCACAGTATCAAATCACATCATATACATCTACAGTTTTGTTGCTATTGCCCAAAAACACTTTACAGCATCAGTAATTTGACGTTTACAAAAACTGGGGTAAGTTGGAATGATGAGTTCGTTGAAAAACTAAATGATTCTAATTTAAAAACATTTCTAATTCTACCCAAATTTGAATAACGCTGTTTCAATTTGCTCATATTTGGTTTAGGCTGTTGGAATTTATCCAAATGTGTATAATACACCCAAATATGAATGAACCTCTTCCAAGCGACACAAATGTTCCCAACTGTGTCTCTATATGAATTAGGCTGTTTGAACTACCCAATTTGAATAAGGTTGTTTTAATTTTCTCAAATTTGGTTTAGGCTGTTGGAATTCACCCAAATGTTTATAATTAGCCTATACCCAAAAATGAATGAACCTCTTCTAATTTACCCAGAGGTTTCCATTTCTACCCAAATTTGAATGAAGCTGTTTCATTTATCCAAATTTGATTGAGACTACTGGAATTTACCCAAATGTTTCCAATTGTACTCAATTTTCAATGAACCTGTTGTACATTACCCAAATTAGAATGAAGCTGTTTTAAGTTGCTCAAATGAAGTAAAGCTCTCCCACTTTGCTTAAATTTGTGCTAATTGCAATTTGCCCAAAGTTGATTTGGTCAGTTGGAATTCACCAAATGTTTCCAATTTATGGAAATATTTCTGATTTCACTCAAATTTGAATGAAGGTTTTTTAATTTATCTAAAATTGAATGAGGCTGTTGGACTTTACCCAGATGCTTCTAATTTACCCAAATGTTTCTAATTTTACCCAAAACTTGAAGCTTTCTATTTTGGCCAAATTTATTTTTAGGTGATTGGAATTCATCTAAATGATTCCAGTTTCCTCAAACGTGAATGGAGCTTTTTAATTTGCCCAAATGTTGAAATTTTTTGCCCGAATAATCGCCAACTATCTAGCGTTAGGGATTCGACCTCATCCTCTGCATCTTATCGCAGGGGATGCGGTCGAATCCCTATTCCCATTGCTGTACGCTTATGGATGGAAACGTTTTCCATTGACGCATCAGTCAGAAACGGTACGACCTTTGGCTACCGTGGACTGCGCTCTCACCCAAGTCATCTGGTGGCAAGGAATAATGCGGTCATCTTTATGATTTTCTTAGCGACATCATAATCGTCACTTACCGTCGGCGATAGTCCCAGGACCACATCTGCTTCTGCAGCAGCAGATTCCTGCTTTCCGGTCTTGCGAACAATAATTCTATCCATACACCTGTAAAAGCCATTAACAATTACAACTTTTCTTGATGGAACTTTTTAACTGATTTCCATCAAATCAAAATGCCGCACTAGCTTGCAACCTATTACAACCAGTGACATCAAGTTATTTTACAAAACATGCAAGTAAATCTGGAAACAAGCCTAAAGTAAGCAATTTCCGCAAAACAAGCCCAAAATGATTTTTATTAGTAAATTAAACAAAAAAAAAACAAGCAAGTAAATTAAAGGCAAAAATAGCGGAAAAATCTGAAAGAACAAGCCCAAAATAAGCAAATTTACATAAAAGCAGGCCCAAATTCAGTTTTACAGTAAATTGACACAGCAAACGTTCCATTAAATTTGGAAAAAAAGCAATCCGCAAAACAGAAACATGAAAAAACAAGTCCAAAAAAGCAACATACAAACAAACAAAACTCAAAAGCAAGCAACCCCCAAGTCTTCAAAAAACCCGCAAGTTCAGAAACAAAACAAGCCCCAATTCGCGGGAAAAATGTAAGGTTGGAATTTGGAAACACTGGTCAGTGGTCACAGCCCTAGCAACACAATACCGCCTGCTCAAACTTAGAATTCGAGTTTTCGTGGGGGTCCCTTTTTTAAAATGTCGATCAATTTTTGTGCTTTGAATATGTTATCACTATGCATTACTTTTTACAAGATGCAACTCTACACAATAGATTCGCAAAGAAGAACATTTTCTACTAAAATTTTATTAGAAAAATATCAAATTTCAAAACCCAGGAGGACACTGTCCCCTTACCCCCCTTCCGAATCCTATGCTAGATTAATGTTGTTTTTTTCGTTTTTCGGAATATTTTCCGGTGATTTAGGATTTTAGTATAGCTATCCACAGCCGAATTCACTATCATTTCTCAAGTTTTTTTCTGAATGTTGGCTAGTGAGACCCTAAAGTGGCCAGTGGGACCCTTTAGCTAAGTTTCCCCCTGGCTGAAACCTCTAGTTACGCCACTTCTGACAATGCAATGCAAATGCCACTTCTGACAATGCAATGCAAATGGAAGTTCACCAAACGTTTTATCCTTTCTACACCACAAAGAAAATGTCCCTTGTTATGGCAACAAAAATTTGCTTCGTTAGCAGCAATAAGCAGGCCCGTAGCAAGGTTTCAAGATTTGGGGGCAAAATACATTTTTAGGGGGGAAATATATTTTTTTACTATATATTTAAAAACAAATATTTCTAAGCACAACAAAATTTGAGGAGCACTGTCCCCGAATGCCCCCCAGTTGCTACGGGGCTGCGGATAGACCTGCATGATGACACGACCTACTAAAATTAGAACTCCACGCAGGCTTTAAAAATTGATATGAATTATAAAAACTCAACACAGCAAATATAGCTTTGCACTCAGTACTCACTCAGAAATCAGAAATAAACCTTAACGACTAAGATGTATTTCCACAAGCCTGCATAGACATATTCTAACATGCCACATAGTTTATGCTGTGTGTGAGAAGCCTGCATAAGCGTAGTTTGAGCTATTCACTCAGGCACAATGGTGATTGATCACACTCATGGGCGCAATTAGGTGGGGGACACGTCCCTCCACTTTTTCAGACAGTGGGGGATAATATGCTATGTCTCCCCACATTTTTCTCTTTATTTTTCGTAATATATTGGTTTCACGCCAACCTGTCCCCCTCACATTTTACAACAAAGTCGCGCCCATGGTCACACTCACACTAACAATAGATTTTTAAAAGTTGTGGAAGCATTGCTACAGATTCACTCATGCTTCTTATCACACAGAATAAAACTACATGGACTGTCTCACTGCATTCAGCTACCTGGCAAGATGTCTGCGTTCAACAGACACATGCAACAAAACGCTTACTACCGTTGTAACTTGAAGTGAACTTCTGAAGATTTGTCGCCATGTTATTGTTACGCAATAACGACCAACAGTACAACAACCATCTCGCGACTTTCGCAACCTCCTCTACAGGCAAAGGAGAGGGCATGAGTGAACTGCAAACTCATCACTGCGCAATACCAGAGCTGTGAACCTGGTTCTTTTTTTATATTGGGAATTTCAACATCTTTTGGGGAAATCTGGGAATTTGAGGAATCTACGGATTTTTTAGGGAAATTGAATGTTTTTGGGATAAACCTGGGAAAAGTTGTGGTTATGCGTTTCCCGTTGTGGTCATGCGTTTCCCTCTGATGCGAAAATCAGGTTGTGATTTAGTGTCAGTTACAGGAAAAAGTAGTGCACAATCACATCAAAGTTATATGCTTTATTTTCATTATTAGAGAAGCGTTAAGCTTACCTAGATAATTACCTCATCAAAGAGTTTGTGAAAAGCACTCTTTTCACGCGTCAGTAAAAAGTGGAGCTTATGGTACGTCGCTTTTGCGTAAGTCATGTTAACTGTGATATGAAATGTAGTTAGCCTACTGGTATGTATTGGCATTGCATAATCAAAATGTAGTTAGTTTGAAATGATCATTGCTTTGAGAACTTTTAATGTCCTTTTAACAAGCAGCATAGTGTGTTACATTACACATTTACTACTTAATGACCTCGGAACTCTCGGAAACGAAACAATCACACAAGCATCGCACCTCAAGAACCGTACTGTTTGTGGATTATGAGATAGGTTTGCTGTTGAATTTCTCTAACGTTAGATCAAAGTAAAATACTGAATTGTGTAAAATCTAGGGACTTTTTATGATATTTTGGTAATTTTAAGCTCCACTTTAGGAAATTTCCAGCAAACAATTGTGGGAACCCTGCTCTGGGCTCGTTTTCTGTAGTTCAGAGTGGTTGCAAGTATAGTTTCTCGTGCAGGAATCATTTTGAAACTTGGCATGGAAGGGAAGGCAGGGTTGTGTTGACCAGAAGATTCGTAAAAAAACGTGTAAGTATTTCACCAGCCATCCCCTCAAACCCACGGCAATTAAACCGGATTTCTTTGATTTTACCTGCTGTAGGATAGGTTGCCCTGACTTTACAAAAGTTTTTCTGTTGCATGCAATATTCAGTAACTGATTTGAAAAATCGATACATAGCTTTGGTTCTCGGTCAGCTTGCGCAAATTTTGGAAAATCTCAAAAGTTGAGAAAACGTCATCAACCGCTGCAACAAAAACTCTAGTATCATATAGCTGCATTCGTCTAAATAAAAGTTTTTAAAACATTTATCCATAACTTTTCAACAAATGTTTAACGACCAACTTTCGTGCTTCTACATCTTTATATCTTTCCAAACGAATTTTCCAAGCTTCCTTTAGTCTTGCTTGACTTTGTGCATTTTGAAAAGTCTCATTCGTGTTTACTCTTGCAACGTAAACGTAAATCCAAGCATTTAATTATGTTCAACACCACGTTTTTGTCAGGGAAAATACCAGTGCTATTCCCTGGCTCCGGTAGTTGGTTTTCATCGTTTTCTTCTGTTTTTTTTTTTTTTTTTAATTCAGACAACAGGTAATGACTGACCTGCATGTTGAGTGTACAACTCTGGCATTCCGAAATGAGGGATATTTTCACGTTGCATCCATAAAGCGGGTTTTGCATTGTTGCGTAGTTTCCTTGGTTCACGTTGGCGAATGAGATCATACAGAGCTACGAAATATCAGAGGACCAAGAGCTCATTGTGCGCGTTCCAGAATATTTTAAAGACCTTGTACCGCTTTTGAATAAAACACCCAGCAGGTGAGAGAAACAAAATGGATTGTGATAAGTGTGCGATTGCCATAGACTTTTCACCAAAGAGAACATGCAGGCTTTGTGCACTTGCGTTTTTTGAAAAGCTACGTAGACACAAGCCTCTTTACAAGTACAAAAATGAGGTGAGGCAAACAGCTTTACCAGACATTTTTCTTAAAATCTGGATTTCTCGCTCAGACTGTACTGATTGCTGTTTATTTTTAACCGAAGCAAGTTCAAGTGTAAAGGAGTTGATTGCCAGTTGAAATTCAGGATTTTTGTCTTCCGTTAAATTTTGCTAAGATTGGCGGAGTTACATTCTCAGGGTTAACGTTGTCGCGAAACATACACACAGTCACAATATGTGCAATTCAGGTAAAGCTAACGAAGAAAAAGTTAACTGTATTATTGGCTGACCTATGAGAACTCTGGCAATATTTTCAAGTTTTGTAATTGATAAGTAAATATAATTAGTAATAGCCTTTAAACGATATAACTTCCAATTTCAAAGTAATTAAGAGAAACGTTATTCGTAACGAGATTAAACTTTGGTGGAATGCGAAAAATTTCGTGGATTGGAAAAAATAAATTCAAAGGAAAAGCTGTAGCAAGGTAGCATACTCCTGCAACGTACAAAAAATTCATTAAACTTGGAAAAGGTGCACATAACGTGAAAGAGATGCACGGGTTGGTGGAAAAAACGCTAAAAACTATCTACGAAAAAAGGCATTTTACAAACCGAGCTATCCGATACCAGTATCTTTCTAAAAAAGGAAGGCATGCAGTGCATGGGGCCTCAAGCCGAAAGCAAAGCTAGAAAAATTCCCCGCACCCGCATACTTCTAACCCGCCCCACCCCGCACTGTTTCCTTTCCAAACCCGCGTCTGTCTCCGTGTGTCTGAGAACCACTGAAACGTATGCAACGTGTTTCACCGCTCGCAGCAATTTATTCAGTGGTTCATTTCAAAGCCAACGGAAGCTCTTGAAAAACACTGTAAACTAAAAACTGTTAAACTGTTTAGTCAATTGACCCCACAAAGTTATGCGCGCCCGCCCCTCACCCGCACGCATCTCTGCGGGTTCCCGTACCCACCCGCAAACAGGGTCCCGACATGGGGAAGTGCCGCCCCCCTACCACCACCTTCCATCACCAGCTATTCCTTCTTTTCACCAAAAGTGCCGCCCCGGAGCATTGACCCCTCCGCCCTCCCTTGTCGGGGCCCTGCCCGCAAATGCAGGTACACGCGATGGGTGACTCGTCCGCCCTTCGGAGGATTCTAATTTACACATCATGGTAAATAAAGTTTTAGGACTTGAACTTACAATATTTTTAAAAGATGAAAAAGATCTAAAACTATCTTGCAATTCTTGCTTCTGCATCATACGAGTGAAATGTTTTGATTTATTGAAATTGAGTAATTTGTTTGAAAAACGTAAATTGGCAGTTGTTCCCTTTCTGAGAAATGCTTTTTTAATTTATGTTACGGAAATGGAAAAACAAAACGGATATGTATAAAACTATTGCATTTTGTAGAGTAATAGTCAACATATATCTTCTTCATTTAGCTACTCACATAAACTAACCAATGACTGTGGAAAAGTGCAAAAATGCAAAAGTGGTTATGATTTCTCAGTGTCTCACAGAAAAAAACGTGTGAGTCGTTGCAAATCTTTTGCGCGTTTGTAAAGTGAACGAAAAATTGTCGTGAACAGCAGTTTACTTCATGAACATCTGCATCACGTCCCTCTATGGAAAAACATCTAAGTATATTTACATCCATTACATTCACAGGACAAAGCAAAATTACATGGTTTGGAGGATTGTCAAAAACAGAGTAAACAATTTGGACGCGGATTTTCAAAACCGCATTTTGGAATACAATAAGGTAACTGTTGGAATGATTGTAGATAAGAGAACCTTTCAGCGCAGATTTTTTAAATGAACCAAATCAATGTTTAAAATAGTGCGCGTAGAAATATTTTCGCTACCCCAAATAGAAGTGCAACCTGCCCTATTACAAGACTTTGCGTAAGTTTAATAAGCGTTGTCTATATTTAATCGGATGCTTGTACATCAAAATATTATTTTAAGCCTATCTGCGCAATTTAAAGCTCTCAAGAGACTTTATCTGGTCTTCAACCTGCCATAACCGTCAGTCTGAGAGTCGAGGTGATAGAGTTGTGTTATCTGGTTTAATTCATCTTGACTGTTTGCTTTGTATACTGACAACTTGCATGACAACTTCAACCATGCTCACAGTTCACGATTTCTTTTAAGTAATGCAGGTTGTGTTGCGCCGCAAAATCAATCTGTTCTCCGATGATGTATCAGTTTGCGCTCAGTAAAGTTTATTGAGAAAGCAAGTCAAGCTTCAAAGCGGCCATATAGTAAAACATCGTGTATCAAAGCCTCGAGGTCTTTGACCTTTCACGCCATTCTTGTAAATGTTGTAGTTGCTTTCCTGAAAAAGCAAATTTCGTTGCTTTCCATTTTTTAGGTTCTCACTGGTCAAACTGCGCTGAATGACCGCTGGTACACGTGTGTCGATTACGTAGACGACGTCTTACCAGGACCGACCGGAAACTTGTTTATAGAAAACTATTTTGAAGAAAGCAAGAAAGCTACGGTGGGTTTTGATTTAAGTCTTTTACTCATCAAGTGTATGTGGCACTGTTGGTATTTTCTTTTTCTGCTTTGTATCTCAGCTGACATTGAAAAGATTCCTTTTGCTGCAAGCCAAACCCATGACGCGCAAAAAAACGACTGCGTGCATGTTGTAAACGCAAGCTTTTGCCATGAATCAGCACCGTGAACCCGCTGAGAATATTTTTTCTCCGTTGAGAACTGTAGGTGCAAGCGCTCATTGAAATTTTGCAAGATGTGTTATAAACTTACAGACAGTCCTAATCTCAAAAAACTGTCTGGAGTTTAAGCAAAACTTTCGTAGCGTATAGTTCCGTCGAATTTCAATTTTCTGAAGTCCTCAAGAGTTTTCAAAGCGGTTTAAAGTTTCGACAAATGGCAAACTGCAGTAGGTTGTGGGTCTCCTGAACCAGTTTAGATGTTATAACAACCAGAGGTTGTTGGCAAAGATGTTCCTCTCTAGAGCTGAAGCTCACGCAAAATTTTGTTTGTGTAAAAATCAAACAGAAGCAATTAATGACCAGAAGTTGTATTCTACCCAGTATGCAAAACTATCATTCTTGTGATAATCTGCACAAGTTGCGCAACTTTTGATTTCAATACGATGAGGAATATTAAAGTTGCAGTTTTACTGGGGAACAAGGGGTTTCAAGGCTGGACCATTTCGCTCAATTTTGGTGTTTTGAATAAAGAACCCGTTAATCAAATTCATATACTAAAAGTAGCCTACACAGAACTATGTTCAAGTGATTGAAAGCTTCTAAAACTTTGACACAAATATTTTTTATGGAGTAACATACAAAAGCAGAAACCGTTGCCCAATACAGTGATGGCTTTTAGATGGATCACGTGGGGAATTTGCGTTGGCCTTTCTTATATTGGGAACCCTTTGGATTTCCTTATCCTCTTCACATTGTTCTTTAAATTAAATCATTTGTCTTACAGTTTGTTTAACAAAACATGTTTCCGTTTAGCATGCACAACACATCAAAGAGTTTTCAATTTTGGTTATATTAAAGGTTTGAGTAGTGGAAAAAATTAATGAGTTTTTTCTGCCTTTACCAATCACATGACCCAAAAACCAACATGGGCCAAGCTGCGGACAGAGGTGCATGTATACCCTGTATTTCATTCATTCACTGCGTCTCGAGAGGGTCTTGGGAGCAGCAGTCCTAGGTGGTCTTGAAACTTCACGGTCTTTTCATAAACCTCAAACAGTTTTGTAAGCTGCAAGGCGCGACAAAGCTAGATCGGATATGTGATCACGCCATCTGTTCTTGGCCGGCGTCTAGTATGTTTACGCCAACAGGATTCGCCTCGCCAAACTTTTTTAGGGCATTCTGCTCACGTGGCCTTGCCAAGCGCAAAACACGTTCAATAGACCTTAACCCCGTGTTTCTGACATGGGCGTCGGAAAGAATGTTTCCACGGAGGGGCCAGTGGTGGCTTTTCTACGGGCAGCCAATAAGATTTTTTCAGGGGGGACAAAAGTGACAAATTTTCATTTTGACCACTCGAAACTAAGAAAAAGAAACATTTTTTGCTAAAAATTCGATGGGAAAATGTTAAATTTTAAAATCCCTTGGCCCCCCCCCTTCCGACGCCCATGGTTTCTGAAACTTTTTGTCCCGAGCCCTACTCTCATTTTTATGAACATCGCATGACCCACCGTCATTCAATCCATGAATACACTGAATAGGAAAACAACGAGGACCCTTCGCAAATATTGTCACACGCAACCAAAAAATGCTGCGCCCCACTTTGATGAACCCTGCTTAAGTTTTTTTGAATACGTTTCACTATTGGGTGTGAACGCCACAGCCTTCTCTTTTATACCGGCTAAGTGGGCCTGTTTCGGCTCACCCAATACTATAGATTGCCACTAGCGGTATTCTTTTTTTCATAAAGATGGCTGCAAGCTAGTGGTTAGTGCGTCTGGTTTGGTGCTGGTAGGTTGTAGTTCGACTCTAAGTCAAGCTACAGCAAGCCCTGAGAAATTGCTTTGCAACCTTCTTGCCTGGCACATGGCGTAGAAAATGTTGAGGGAAGTCTGAAGTCTGTTCAAACATGTGAAGCAGGTCGTGAAGTCCGGTGTTCCTCGCCTGACTTGCTATCGGAACCGCTTTATGGAAGCAAAGTACGTGCGGTTGAGGCGTGTGCAGCTTCTGCATCGCCTTAAACCAGCTATGTCCAACCCAAATAGCTTACTGGGCCAAAAATCATGTTGCCCTCTTAACCAGAGCCGCACATTTAATGACATATTAATGAGGGCCGCACACTGAATGACTGACTTTGATCTTAGCAAATAAATTTAGCTCTAAGCTAATATACTGAAAGTGTTCGAATCCTAACTGCAATGATAACAGACGTGATGAAGCGGCACTGAGGACCAGCTGCATCAAAAATGTCAAATCCAAGGTTATCAAAATATGGACAGGTTGTCAGTATGTAGGATACTTTTACTACAGCGAAAACCTAAACTGGGCCGTGGGTTGGTCATAACTGCCTTAAAGCAAGGGTGAACAACCTACGGCCGTATGCGGCCTTCGATGACAATGTATGCCGCCATGCACATGCAGTTTAAAATATAAGTTATGGTGGTCGTGCATTGATAAAAACCTTTTGTTTACTGCATGAGTATACTTAGCAGAAAGACCGCCAAACAGACGTGTGGAAGCTGGCTACACGCGGTGTGTGGAAATAGAGCTGAAGCAATGCAAAAAATTTAAGTAGGCTATTTTGAATTCACTGGCCGCCGTAATTCATAAAAATAAACGTAATGCGGCCGGCAATATCGAAAAGGTTGTGCATCCTTGCCTTAGTAAAGAAATCTCTGCCTATAGGTGTCGCTGTAAATGTGGTCTTGTGGATTGTTCGTATGCACTCAATTCTTTCTTGTACGTGTGTACCGTGCTAGCGTTTAAACGTCCGCACTCGGGTTGACATGCACAGCGGCTCCCATCGCAGCAATGTGACAAGGCGGCGGCCGCAAAATTAAGCTTTTAAAAATGAAGCGATTCATTGCACTCAGGTTTTGGACATGGTTGGACGAATAAAAGCTACTTTCAAAAATCTTCTTGACAACGAAGTTGAATGGATGGATGAGGAGAGTAAGGTAGTGGCCAGGGAAAAGTGCGATTACGTCGATCCGAAAATAGGATACGCAGAATTTTACAAGAATAAAACCTATTTGGCTGAAGGCATCAAATCGGTAAATGTACTTGTTTCTTTTTACTTCTTGAATTGCGTCTTTCACATTGGATGACAGCACCCATGCTGATGCTTTTTTGCTTATATCTTGAAATAAGCTTGCTGTTCTCTATAACACAACGGTTTTACAATATCTATGGGAGCCTACTTGTCAGGGTTGCTGAGTCGGAGTCGCAAGGAGTCGGCGGTTTTTGGGTGGGGTCGGGGTCGGGTTCCTAACAACACTAGGAGTCGGAGTTGGTGTTGTATTTTTTCATCCGACTCCGACTCAGGAAGTCCAATTGGATAATTTTTTACACCACACTCCGAAGTTGGGATGGTACAATTTCTTCTGAAACCTTTGTTGAAACAGAGAATTCTTGCTGTGTACCACGATTTCCAATGATTGCTAGCTGCTACAAAATTGTTGACAGCCAAACTTTATTCACTTTATGTTGAGGAGTCGGAGTAGGAAATTTTGGAAAGGTCGGAGTTAGAGTCGGAGTCGGGCATTTTACCTCCGACTCTGCAACCCTGTTACTAATGCCATTTTATGTTTAGACCGATTCTAAACCTCTTCATGAATTCCACGATTAGTCACTAACTTCTACTAAATATGTTAGTTGTTTGATATATTAAAAAAAGTACTGGCAGGAAAATCTATTACCAAACAATATGCACGAGTTTCATTATTTTCGAACAATGCTGGAAGAGCAATTAGCGATGTCCTTTCTGCAAAGGTAAGCAAAGCAAACATTTTTGCAACGATTTAAGGAGACTGATCAACTGCTTGTGACTACTTTAACATGTCTTCTATTAGTAAGAAAGGAAGAGGTCAGATCTGGCACCTAGGAGGAAGCTTGTTTTTCCATAAACCACACATTTTTGTTGCCAACAGTTTTTTACTGACCCAACTAGCTACGTTAATGGCCTGCATAGCCACTTTAATGCACGGTGGCGATTGCGATGGTGAGAAATCGGGAGTGATGCCGGGCAGGACGAGGGAGGGCAAGGGGGGCCCAATTCCCCAGGCGCCGAATCACTATGGGGGCTCGGAATCACTGCGGGGGGCGTCGAATAACTGCGGGGGGCGTAAAGAAGTCCCAACAATGTCACAAGTACTTCCTTCAATACAGTACATTTGCTTCCAAAAGACCTCAGGTTCGAACATCGGGGTGCTAAACTTGCTTCTTGCCCTGGGCGCCTCCTAACCTCGTTACGCCTCTGATACTGCTTGAAAAATTTCGACAAGATCGATACGCGTTCGTGTTTTGGGTTGTTCAACAGATCATTAAAACCAAGAAAAAGGAGAAATATACTGTACCTAGAAACTAACAAAGATGATTGTTTTGCAGTATGTCTTCAGTAACACGGACTATTTCGGTAATGTTGTCAACGTCTTAAGCAACATGGCTCAAGCAGACTGGCCTTACATCGACAGTACAGTGGACAAAAAAAGTTGGTCAACGCCTCCAACCACCGTCAACGCATATTATTCTCCTTCTTTCAACAGGATAAGTGAGTTCTAGCTCAATATTAGTTCTAAGGCCTATCTCTGGTTTCTTTTCATTATCAAAACACGAATTAATCCTCGCCACTGGGCTTTGGCATTCGAAACTCTCATTATGCACATATACTTTCCCTACAGTAAATTTTTTTCCAAACTGTTCATCACAAACAAGGCCGCAAGCAGCTGATATATGCGAGGCGGGACAAAATAATTGTAATTTGTTGTTATACCTAATATCTAAACATGTTTTTTAAATTTCGGGGGAAGCAATTGTCCAGTTGCCCCCCCCCTTGTTTACGGGCCCGGTCACAAACTCAAATTTCTCCACACGCACCACACTTCCTCTGCACAAGCCATCTTTAAGCTCGTGCGCAGAGGAAGCAAAATTCTGGTGCCATTCATTTTTGATTGCGTTACACAAAGTGCCTTCATGAAATACATTAGTTGGGACGGATAACACGTGCCTACAAGTGGCCCTTCCTGTTGCGACATTTCTTGAAATGCTTACTAAATCTGTCGTTACGAGAGCAACCCCTGCTACCCGTGCTGGATGTGTTTGGCGCGGGCTTGGTAGGAAAAAGCCCTTTCTAGACGAGACAGCGTCCTTGTTGCCGAGGATGACCAAAGACTCAGCATACTGTAGCAGTAGCTGAACACCGAGGGGCTAAACCGCGAGCAAGATCCGTGTCATCAAGCTGCTAGCCTACAAGAACAAGGCACTGATCATCGTCCTACTGGAGACCCACTGCACAACTGCAGACAAGGTAGTGATTCCCAACTTCTCACTAGCGGGCTCAGTCCTGAGCAGAAACCACGGCCTTCCCACTTTTTCACGAGGAGTTGGAATGGACACTAGTCGATCAGTCTCCAGAGCAATCAGAGACTGAGTGGTTGTACGCAAGCGTCGCAGGATACAAGATCATTAACGTTACAAACCTCCACCCTGGCGAATCACACCTACGGCCATCATGACGTTCCCACACCCCAGTCTGTATGCAGGCGACTTCAACTGCCACCACGTCAGCTGGGGTTACAGTACATCTCCTGGCGGTGACAGCCTTGTCTCCTGGGCAGCAGCCAACAACCTTGAGCTGCTGCACAGCCTAAAGGAAATAGCCAGCTTCTTCTCTCACCGATGGAACGTCGGCACCAACGCGGACCTGGCCTTCGCGAGTGTGGCAATCCCCCCGGAAATTAAAAAACATCTTTAGTTGTTACGTACAAGTTACAACAATTTCCCCCAAAAAATATCTGCTGCTTGCGGCACTGGTGTGTCCCCTTCCAGATCGTTGAGAGTCTCATCTAGACGATGAGGCAATTGAATGGCTGCTCAACACTTGTCCCGAGATCTAGTGCGGCCAAGCAGTGGATTGAAAGAAATGGCTCAAACGACGAAGACGATCAACGACGCTTTGCGAACTGTGACTGGATGCCTGCGTCCTACACCAGCGGACAATCTTCCTATCCTCGCGGGCATCCAACCTGCTGAGCTTCGTCGTAAAGGATTTACCTCTTGAATATTAAAATGCGTTGTACTGCACAAACCTCTGTGCCGAAATGAATTCACATTTTCTGGTTTAAATAAGTTTTGGTGCCCTCCTATATGACTGCTTCACCCAAATGCCTGGTCTGGATCCGCCACTGTTTAAATTAATGTTGAATATTTTGACCCACCAACTTTAATAACATTTAACGTAACGCTAAACATTTGTACTTCTGTTTTTTTCTTTGCAGCGTTTCCTGCTGGTGAACTTCAATACCCTTTTTTTTGGGGGGAAACTTATCCACTGTAAGTATGGCGGGACTTTGTTTCTACTTTTCTGGGATGCAGCGCCTGATTTCGTCACGTGTTGCAGGTCGTTCCAGTTCGGTGCGATCGGAACCATAATCGGTCATGAACTAACTCACGCTTTTGACAACAACGGCCGACAGTACGACAAGAATGGAAACAAACTGCAGTGGTGGACAGATAATTCCATAAAAGCATTTGAGAATAAAACGCAGTGTCTTGTTGACCAGTACAGCAGCTATTATTGGGATACTGCTGATGACTACGTAAGTTACTGGTTTAACAGCAGTAAACTCAGGGCCGTTATCTTTATTGCCAGTGAATAGAAAACCGAGCCTAAAAACGTTTTCCCCAAGCCAACAGCACAAATACCTCAGACATCAAGAAATCAAGGAGCAAATGTGGACCATCACGCAGTACGAGAAGACATTTTACAAATAGACTGACTTCCAACTGGGCTATACGAAAACGATTTCCAGTTTAATGTACCACTATTTAAAGAATCTAAACTCCGATAACTTTTATTATGCAAATTCCTCCTTTTCTCTTCACTATCGAGCGTCTTGTGACAAGGGTTGTCGAGCTTATTATGGAGAAGAGCGGATCACTTTGCACCAACATATAAAGAGGCACCAACAAACTTCATGAATCGCCCCTTGCTTTGATTGTCACTAAAATTTCTCTTTTGTTACTGTAGCATGACTGACACTTCTGCAGGAAACAAAAACAAGATTTGAGCAGCAAACCCCCTGCTAAGTTGCCCAAGATATCCTCGTGTGTATGTTGCTGTTGTTCTAGTTCAACGGGGTCCAAAAACTATGAAAATGTCAAGACGTTGACTTAGAAGTCAGTCGCGCAGCATTTGACCATATCGCTGACCCAAAAGCTGCCACTCAGTCGATGTTGGAGCCTCGGGCACAAGTCCTATAGCTAGTTAATCGTTTTACATCAACAAAAAGGAGCTTACTGTGCAAGAACTCACTTTATAGGCACATTTTGTTGCTTATTTGTGTGTTATTATTTTTAAATTGCTTAATTGCTTTCGGAAATGTTTTTGATGCACACGAAAGCGTCTTTGTCGCCTTGGGTGTGGCGTGGGCTTGTCAATGCATATTTTAATATAGTACTGACGTTGTAGTTGTCAAACATCCAGATTTTTTTTCGAAAAGCCGATGTGAAACCGAAACCGAATTTTTTTTGAAAAGCCGATGTGAAACCGAGACCTAAATACTCAAGGAGAAGACTTGAGACGTGGCGGTTTGTCGGCTGGTAACTGAAACTCCCGTCTAGGCTAACTACTCACCTTGCTTTTGGCTGACCTCATCAGAAATTTATGCGAATAACCAAAAACGGTTCTGGTGACTTACGAGCTTCAAGTTCATAAACTTTCATCTATTTCTATCCACTCTTTGATTTTCCATACGCCGAGGTTTTCCCAAAACTTGTTCACAAAGCATTACAAGTGTCAAGACACAGAGTTCGAGACCAAGGCGACATCTTTCGAGTGAGAAAATGAGATAAGACTTCAGTCTTTTAAAACCGAAATTTTCACCACAACGGAGCTCTAGACACGTCGCTAAGTCATCACTGGTGAGGGTCCTGTTCATTTTCAAGCGATCACTTTGAAGCAAGTTAAGTATTTTTTTATTAAAATCTCATAACAGAACGTAAGTCACTCCGTACTGAATTTCAGCGTTAAAGATTGCCATTACTTCTATTCAGTGGTTCATCCAGACTAGTAGTTCTCAACGTTTTTCGGCCCGTGCACCATGTTTAAAAAAATATCCGCATGGATCACTTTCCTGTGCTGTCACCTCATGAACAACTTGTCGAAACTGTATTACACATAGGTCAGTTTACTCAAGGACATGTTCAATCTTAGTCTTTAAATGAAATAAAATCAAGGATTTGTGGAACTTTCTGTGGACCACTCGAAATTCTAGGTGCACCACCGGTGGTCCACCTGGACCAGGTTGGGAATCACGCGCTAGACTGGTAATGTTTTGCCTTAAAGGCTTGAGGCACAGCTTCTCTATATCCTGAAAAAAAATATATACATATATCAGGGGTTTTTTTAAGGAAAATGTTAGGAGCCCGGTTTGGAACTGTAGAGACCCGATTTCTCTGATTCTAGGGACCCGATTTTTTATGATTTTAGGGGCCCGATGATAATTTTCTGTGATTCTAGGGACCCGATTTGAAATTCTAAGGACGCGCATTGGGTCCCTAAAACGCTTTAAAAAAACCCTGTATATATATATATCGTATAGCTTTCTACAATTGTTACTTGCCACAAATTGTAAATGTGCTTTCAGTGAAGCTTCACAGCCTCAAGTTTCGAGCATAAGTATGTAGTTATTAACATTTAACATTATATCACATTATATTCCATAAGAAGACCCTGTATCTGTTGTTCCGAGGTCACCGTGACAGACAAGGCCTTTCAGCGTGGGTCAAAAAACGTGCATACGTCACGGCGAGTCGTCATATGTCTGGGGTGTGCGATCAAGATGCGATGCATTCAGCAAGGCTGCCTAGGCTTTAAAGAGACAGGCGGCGTTAGTTGTCCAAACGGGCACTGTATGATCGGTAAAGAAACGAACTGTTGCAAATCCTGTGTGTTTCCTTCCAGTCCTAAAACAATATTTCATCGCTTTTCACGAGCGCTTGTTAACTTATCATAAACAGCACGGGAAGCACAGCAAAGCGAGGAATTAAAACGTTGTTTTTCTGGCATTTACCAATAATGAAGAGAATAACACCAAAGTCCATACTAGCAATACAAGTGCCTTGTTTGTAATCACGCAAGAGTGATGGCCAATGTAGATTGTTATAATGAAAGACCATGTTTTTTCTTTTAAGGCAAACTTTCGCCAGAAAACGGATATTTAAAATATGCGGCATGTTGAGTTGCGGTAAAGTGGAATATCATGCAATGTAGGCCCATACTCTATCTCGTACCATGATTATTCTGGATAGTAAAGCTGTCTCAATTGCCCAATGTCCATCTGGATCCACCAGTGATAGAGAACGAAATGACAACACGGGCGACGCGCCGAGTTCATTCAAAAAATTCTGGCATCAGCCACAGAGCCCGAGCAGCTAAGCCCGATAGAACCTCACCGTAAAAAACAAATATTTTTTTAAGTTCTCCTCTGTAGGTCTGCCGTATACTATCGAAAATATCATAAATGCATCACTGATTTAAGAGGGAAACATGCTGTTGAAAGGGTCGTTTTTCAGGGGGAGATGAAGCTAGATTGAGTTATAAAGCAGGCTGAAACAACAATAGAAAACACGGTATTACTGCATGAACCAACTTTGGAAAGGAGCGGCAAAGCCTTTTTACGCCCCTGCAGGTAGCAGGACGGCATACGTCGAAAATCAGCCGGCTAAAAAATAGCTCTGATTAGTGGTGTCTTTTTATAGCTTGATGGAGCGAACACTCTCGGAGAGAACATCGCGGACAATGGAGGAATTCGAGAGGCGTTCTACGTACGTGCGTGAGTCCGGTTTGTTTTTTCTTTGAATTTTCTTTTCACTGACATGCTTCATGTTGTTCTGACAGGCTTATCAGGACTGGATAAAAGAGAAAGGAAAGGAGCAGCCTCTGCCTGGCACCAGTCTTACCAATGATCAAATGTTTTTTATTGGCTATGCAAATGTAAGTGATCTGATTTATAAAAAGTGGTTCACAAAAATTATTACAAAAATTCATTAACCTGTGTCATTTTTCAAAAAAATAAGTGGTGGTGGGTGTGTAATCTTAACTTTGTGCTGTACATACGTTTTCATCCAATCGTTTCACCAACAGCTGACCAATGACATATATGTTCATAGGCGTACGGGAAGGCATTTTACTGGAGGGGTGGAAAAAATTTGCCCTGAAAGTAACTTTTTTAGTTTAATCCGACTGGGGCCTGAAACCTCTTGTAAATCTGTTCTATACGGTTGAATTCATTTATAACGGCTTCGTCTGTTGCGTCAATTCGCCTATAACGTTGTCATTTGCAACACCGGTCCATATTACATAAACCGCCACGAGGGTTGGTCCAAATTACACACTGCATTCACGAAACTAACTTCAAAATTTCCCTACCTC
>JGI24158J21664_10002420_pt1 | contig 22595 bp, 13 predicted proteins | sample Ectturendosymbi3_FD_21664 | JGI IMG/M metagenome (IMG submission 21664)
TGAATCTCTTCCTTCACGCCATCTTCAAGTTCTGTACCATCAAACGCCTATTCAAAATTGATTTTCCAAATTTTAGTCCTGCCTTTTCTGACATTGCAAAAATATCTTGTTTGATGTTGCAAAGTTTTGTTATGACAGAGCTATAATTCGTTAAAGAACCTTGAAAGCGGCTCAGTTGTTTTTGTTGACTCCAGCGTTGTAACACACAATTTTTATAGCGATCTAAACTGCCGCAATGTTTTTATAGTAATCGTTTCACAACCTATACAGTAGATGCTAAGTAGTGATAAAAACCAAACCTGACTTTTTACATGTATTAACTTTTCATTTTCCCGAANCAAATCTGCACAAAAGCAAAACTTACTCAAAGTCACACGAAACACATTTTTAAGTGGATGTGTATTGTGTTNATTATTGACAAAGAAAACTTTAGTCCAGGGCCGAAATGGTAAAATAACAAATCATTTCCACTATCAACTTTTGCAGCTTGATTGCAAAAGTTGAGAAAAGTGTATTGTTTTAAAAAAGTTTTTTTTTTTATCAAATACAAATAAAACGTGGACCACTCAAACCAAAAACTCACCTGTAAGCATCGCCCAGATACGTTCTGATGATTGATCTGTAGTGAAGTCCGATCGGTGACTCTTCCACAGCAAGCAATTGTGTTCCTCGCATTTGGGAGAAGCGGATGTGTTGCAGTGCCTGACACGAAGCAATCATGTTGTTACCTTTGTTGCCTAAAACGTTATGTGCTTTACTCCAACTTGTAAACCATGAATAAGATGGTTTTGTTTACTTGTGTTGACACTTAATGTGTACCTCACTGTATGAAAATTTGAACAAGATTTTGACAAGTTTAAGTTAGCCGCTACAAAGCAACTGAATTAGTATGATGCAAATGCCAAGAAGGAGAATGCCCATAATTTTGGTATTTAAGGAGATGGAAAGTTTTCGGGGAAAATCAACGTCTCTAAGGCAATGTTGAAATACGGATTAGGGTCAAAGATTTATTAGCAACGCTGCACGAGATCCTTCAAAGACGAATACAGTGAGCCGATGCGAAGCTTTAAAAATGAAGGTTGCAATGGCCAAACGAAACTTTCAAAACGGGATTGTTAGCTAAAAATGAAAATATAGACTTAAGCTTTCAATTCTTTATTGGCAATAAAACGCAAGCTTACAAGTGTGGCTCGCGAAGACGCAACTCGGGCCAAATAGAAAAAAGACAGTTTTTCTTGGCGATCCTTGCATAACTATTGATCAAAGAAGGGTAATCACATCGATATGAAAACACAGGTCCAAATTTAAGCCAAGCACAGTTTAGCATACAAAGAACGGAATGCAGTCAAACTGAACTTTATCCAATGGGCTTCGATGGGAGAGAGACCTACTGCCACAGGAAATGAAAAACAAAACAGACGGTCATCCTTTTCTATAAGTTATGATGTATTTAACCTTTTGTGTTGTGTCGCTTTAGATAAATCATTACGTAATGTTTACGTTGTATGAATTAATGCCTGATGAGAGCGAATGCGCGCCAAACTTTGGTGAAATCATTGTTCTTGGCTTAATAAAAGTGGATATGATTTTCCTGTAGTTTTGAATGAAAAATAAAGAGAGAGACGCTTTCTCATAAAGAAGTTTCAATTGNACGACACAACGAAGTTTGGATTTTGTGAAGAAAACATTTATAGTACAAATTTTTTCATTCAAGATTATTATTACAAAAAGACAAAAAATGAGCTGTTTTAGAAAATAAACCTTTTTAGTAAAAAACAAATCATTGCCAATCAAAACAATCAAACAACGAAAAAACCTTGCACTCTCGAAAATGAACACAGGAATTTTCACAAATGCAAAAGCAACATATTTGTTGGCAACAGAAGGTCGCTGCATGTATTTCTTTTGAGAATGCTGAATACCGGTAGGTGGAAAAGAGGTCCGCACGTTAGTTCATTTATATTTACCATCGGACCGACAATCTCATTTCTGTTTCCCATAGAACGTACGTCGCTCACGAAAAGCAATCATGTTCATTAGACCCATGATAAGGAAGCTTTGCTGACCAATGTGTCAATGTGTCGGGGGCAAGCGTAGGTGTTTAAGCTAAATTAGGCAAGATTGCGTACGTGAACAAGTACGCCAAGACGGTCTAAGAAGTGATCTAAGACCAAAATGGCAAGTATCAAACAAGTAATGATAAGTAGGTAGAGTGAAGTAAGGAGCTCTGATCTGTATCCCAGCAATTTTATATCTGTTGTTCGTTAGACTTGGTAAAGCCAAACTGTTTCTGAGCTTCAACGCGTAGGGTGAAAGGGAACAACAGACCAAACATACTGCATTTATCCAACTTCGAAAATTAATTAAATATTGTTTGATTTCAAATCTGTGATCAACTTTTTGTTGTTTTCAAAATCTTGGATGAAATAAACCTACAGTTTAATGTTAAGTGTCAACAAAGAAAGGTAGGTTGCTTTCATAAGCGAATAAATTTAAAAATAAAGATGTTAGTGTGGCACATTTCTCACTTTTGTTTGTTGTGAATTCGGAACATTTGATTGTTTTCTTGAAAAAAGCATACGAAAAAGTGCTGTCTTTCATTTTCTGAGAAACAAATTTGAGTTGCAAATTGTTTTTCAACTTTTCGTTTTATCTGACAGTACCGGGCCGCCACAGGCATCTTTACAAAAAAGGTACGTTTCTATTAAAACCTTTCTAAGTTCGTCCATGACTTGGTCATCGGGGCCAGCCTTTCTTCTCGACATGAACCACCGCTGCAGAGCTTCAAATAAATAGAACTCGTCAGGAACCAACAAACTCGAGCTTTTGAGTATAGCCTCAACGCAGTCTGCTGGAAGGCTTAACCAATCGCTTGAGTCAACCAGTTCTTCGATGTTGTCCGCAATAGCTCCATCAACGCATTTTCCGGTTAGATCCTGAAAATCAGGCTCATCTTGAATAAGATAAACGAAAACGCGCCACTCTCTCACAAACGTTGGAAAATTGTTTCTGACCTCAAATCGTCTAAGCGACCTTGCACAGTTTTTCTAATATTTGTGGAAAGGTGTGTTGTAAAGGTGAGTTTAATTCGTTGAGAAAGTCTTTAGAAAAACACAATTATTTACCATTTTCTACGATACGAACATGGTAGCTGAAGTGAAACATCAAAAAGGGTTTTTGAGGTTAGTGTGAACAACTTAAATGTATACAGAGTAAAATTAATGGCAATGCGTGTCCGTTGCAAATCTTAATAATTATTTCCAGCACTGCTATAGAAAGTTCTTTTCGCTCTGCAATTTATTTTTGAAGCCGAAATTTACTTCACTTTAGGCAGAAAATTCAGGTCTGCACATATTTTACACCAAACACAAGTTATATCACATTTTCTTCGAAACGTTTTATGTATAATGCGCAACAGATGCCCATTCGAATGTCAACAGTCAAATAAACTCGTTAAGTTTCACATCTATTTGTCTTCGAGCAGAGTTTTGCAGGCTGTTTTTGTTCAAGAATATAGAAACAAAATGATTACGCAAAGTTTAATTGTATCAGCATGCGCCTTCACGTTTGGTTTATAACTGCCTAAAAGCACGCTGCTTACCCTATGCTGAAATGTTGTTTTTGTGCAAACAAATTTCATATGTGTTGTGCTTACGTGCAGCCGGTACTTGGCAGCGTATCGCAGCCATTTTACTGAATTTCTCATGTCTCCATCTTCGATCATTCCAGTGATGAAGGCATCGCACGCGGAACGGAGAGATTCGACTCTGTATTTGGCAGAAAGAACCAGCAACGGAAGTGCCGTCTCCGATCTGAACGATATTTTACCGCAGTAGAAGAAACGGAGGAAAATCGCAAATACTTTTTCGCATTCCTTCGACTCCTCCAGAATGAGTTCCTGCAAATAGGTTGTTTGGTTACACAAACGACTACTACTTGAATGAATAAGCCAAGGGTTTAAAAAATAATCTTACTTGGACTAGAATCTTCAGTGCATTTGCTTGAATCCATGCAATCTTAGTGCGACAAACAGTATAAAACCTTGGTGTTTTTCTGTAGTTTGGATACCTCCAGTCGGTTTTCCAAAAAAAAAGATACTTAATGTTTGCAAAAAACTTTGGATCATCAGACTGTTTCAGATGCAGTTTCCTTGTTTTACAACTTTATTTAACTAGTAGCGTGACCATTATTTTGCAGTGTGGGTGTAGAATTCAGCGAAAACTTGTGATGTATGAAGTATGAAAGTTGTTGCCCATGGAACATCCCAACAGAAAAGGTAAACAATGAAAAAGATTTAGGCAAAAAATCTGGAGCAGATTGAAAAAGTCCTTAGAAGTATTTTATGTGAAGCTACAAAAGACCTGAGGATCCTTGTGAAGCTACGAAAGACCTGAGGATCCTCAACCAAAAGTTAGAGAATAGGACGTTAGTTGCACTCGCGCACTAAACGTATCTTTCCATTGATGATCGAATGAAACTACGTCTTACCGGTGTTCCTGCTTATCTCCTTTTTAGTGTGTTTATGCAATGACGCACAGATAGCAGTGCATAGTGGTGGCAAAGAACATTACAAATCTTTCGCATTTGTTGCAGAGACTGTATTTGTTAGATTGTTTGAACAAAAAAACAAATTTTTACATGATAACCATCTTCACAGGTAAAAAAGTTGTTTCGGAACAGCAGTGTGCGTGTTTGAAAGTAATGTTCTTAAAAGTATTTTAATCACATGCGCTTTAAGAACATATTCCATCCAAACTTTTAACTGAAGCATCGTCCTAGGATATCACTGTTCAAATCAAAAGAGTGATTGTTAAAAGTAAAGCAGCGGGAATTTGCCTCAACTAATATTACCTTGTACGCAGTTTTAAGTTGAAATAAGTTGTCTAACAATATGCAGCTCACATTTTTCTGAAAAAATGAAAAAGTTATTTGATTTTGAATAAGCTTAAACAATTCACGCAAAATAAAATTTCATGCGGTGATAAGCTCTACGTCCCATTTCGCTGTCTCCACCCAAGGAAAACCGATAAATGCGCTTAATGGTTGGTTTGCCAGTTTTGAAAGTTTCTTTTATGAGGACATTTGTGATCATTATTTTTGGAAGATTTTGCAGACGTTTATCGAAATACTTTTGAAAAGTTCGATGGTTTCACCCAGTCAGCTGTTATTGCGTACAGAGTATTGCTTTGTGTGTGTACTTCGTGAAATCCATATCTAGCAACGTAGCGGTTCATACGGTAAACAGCTAGTTTGATACACTCGTACGACAATAAAATCGTTTGAAATCTTGAGTGCAAAACAAACAAAAGTGCATTGTCCAACCTGCTTATAATTTCGCTAAATTGTATTTCGCACGGGAGCTTTTCAGCTTCATGCAAAGAGCTGTGCCCGTCAATTTTACAAAGCTTTTTTTATAGTATATTCGGGGTTACCCAGCAAACCTTTTGAAATCCAGGGCAATTAGTACTTCGTTCTCCGCTTAATAACATGTCACGGAAAACGTCGCTTTGGCAAGCCAGGGCAAATTTGTGGCAGTAAAAGCGGGTTTCCCCAACAACGATGATGATGTCACTCAGGTCTGGATTATCGAAGTATCTGCAAAAGCAATTCGGAACAAGAATGTTGACAGCAGGACATGAGGTTCAAGCGAGGAAAAACAGCACCCGTCAGCAAGGAGGAAATTGAAGATTCTACTTTTTGGTTTGTGTTTGCAAAATTATAATGTTACCTTTGCGACACTTATCGGCAAACAAGGACTTATTTGTGATTTTTGTGTGGGGGGCGCATCATGTTAATTTAAACCTACGGAAAATTTCATACGTCATATCTAAAAAAAGACCTGATTAAGTACGCAAGCAGCATCGTTTTTTCGCTCCTCGAATGAGCACATATATAAGTTGTATGAATTGTATTTCTATGCTATTTGAACACTTCCATTTGCTTAAAGTCCATGATCAAAACACAAAGATCATTAATTCTTATTCCTCTTTAGCTTCCGTGACAGACAAGCCTTTATACGAGTCTGACATTAAAGGTCTAGTGTAAATCCAATGGGTATTTTATAGGCTCATGATGATTCTGGGAAGGTTTAGCTTTGTGTTATAGGCTTTATTTTGGCAAACTTCCCATTTTAGCTCCGATTTTACCTCGAGAAGACACTATAAGCTACATTTTTTCGACAATCGATAAAAAAGTAAGCTTTGCAGAAAATTTGGAGCGGTTGCGTGAAACAATGTCAAAATATTTTTTCTTTATCTTGAAACACTTCATACCTCATCGTATTTGCCGCAAACGAAACTAGATCTCCAACCACGTGACCTTCCTCGGCAAGTTTTTCCTCTGAAGAAGGAACCAGCGACACGCTGCGAAGAGAAACACGCGACTTACGTGAATTCGATTTAGAATAGAAATAGCTATTCCCGTGTAAGCGATCGCGCGATGCTACTTTTTGAAGATAGTCATCGTACTGCACCGGATTTAACAAACTCTCGTTTGGGCGCTGACGGAACTGTTTGGCAAAGTCTTTAGCAAATTCCAAAAACTCTAAATCCGTCGATTTCCTTGGCGTTCTTTGCGTCAGCACCAACGATTCCGGTATCGTGTCAAGGCGACTTCTGCGAGCTTCTTCGCTCGACCTGCCTTCCGAGTCCTTAGAAGGAACATTCTTTTTCGAGATGACAGATAACTGCACCACCGGTCTCGTGGTGCTGTCAATGTCGCTTGTGACATCACAAAGATTGTCGCGACTTTCTGGAGAGGCAGCGCTCTTTCTGATTATAGAAGTAGCGCTGTTGATTAAGGAGGGTGGAGTTACAGGAGCAATGTCATATTCTTCTTGCGTCACGAAACGAAACCGATGTCTCTCTGACGACGAACTTTGGTTGGCATCGCGACAGTTATTCTCTTGTTGCGTAAAAAAGACTTCAGTGGCGTCACTGCATTCAGTGTAAACAAAGGTAGGCTGTTGCTGCAATCCTTTGTACATATTTTCAAAGTTGCTGTAGTACAAGCGACTGCATGTTGTCAGGTGTACCATTAGAGCTAATACTTAACTTATGGTAAATATCTACAGTGCAAATAGATTACTTTAAGAGAAATTGTCGCGTTTGATAGAAATGTTTGAAAAAGGCATTTCACTGAATCGCTTTTCAGAAATACTTTATCTAATGTTCTTGAGGAAAAAATCTTGAAACATATTTCCAAATGTTTTTTTAAGCAGCGTTTGGATGCGAATAGTTTATGAGTTGGTCGATGTAGCACCGCGGCTTCACTATGTAGTTATCTTAAATGTTGTGGTCCATTCCTGCGACGTGTTTGGTTAGTTGATTTTTGTTCGCTTTTACCTGCTTCGTTTTTAATTGCATTTTACGGTTAGAATTATTTGTTTTTTATTGTTTTTTTATAAATCAACTTCATAAAAAATATTTTTATAAATCGACTTCATAAAAAATATTTTTTATATTGTGTTACTGCTTTCAGAGACACTGTCTATGCAGCTGCCTTTTACCCTGATGAAAGCTCGTTGTTAAGCCAGCTGAAATTTCGGCGTCGTTTTAAAATCTAAAAAACAGTTAGCAAAGTATTATTTTATATTTTAGATCTCCTCTTGGCTGGTTCGTATTACGATAGCTTGCTTAGTAGACATCTTAATCAACATTGGACTAGCATTTTCAGACCGTTGTATTATTTTTATACTACAAGGTTATTTTGTTGATTTCATACCTAGCCTTGTATTTCAAAAAATATGAATAAAATTATTATAATCGTTTCAAAATATTGTCACTACTCACTTCTTTCTTACATATATATTCTAAAAATTTTTGCAGTTGATTATCATAAACTTAGTAATGTGTCGTGGCCACAGCTAGCTTAAAAAATACGACCTATAGCGTGCTCAACGGTTTCATTAACAGCACAAATAATTCAAATCTAGATTAATTAAAACCAAGTCCACAGCACACACAAGCCGGGGGTAAACGCGCGTGTCACGATGATCATGTAAACAGCTTTCTCAAACAGATCAAGAACACAAGTTGCTCAAATTGCCCCTCATGGAACTGTGGACAGTTGCGTAGCCAGCCCAAAATTTTGAGGGGCAAATATTTTGATTTTAAGCAAACAACAATATTTTGTTTGGGAAACCGCCTCTCGAAGCACAAAATGACAAGAAATTCTAGAAAGTTTGGGGGACATTGCCCCCTTGTACCCTACCTAGCTACGCCTATGGCAACGGTTCCCAAATGGAGATTCCTGGACCCTGGTGGTCCGAAACAAGATTTTTGGGGGTCCCAATTGCGATTTTCGAATGTTTGTATGGTCTTGGATATACTTTTTTTCGAAATAACCAAGATGCATAGAACCTAGCAGGTGCTGTTACTCAAAAGAACATTATCCAGCCTACTTATTCCAGCTAACGTTTCTAATTAAAAAATTTAGATTGCTGAATGCGTGCATTGCTATTTTTGCTTCACGCTGCGGTTACCACGTTGAAGATGGCCGGTGATACGATTACAAACGCATTGTGAGGTTTAAATATTTATGGCGTAATTATGGCAAGATTGTTGTTTGATGCTACAGATCTCGAAAGTTTCTGGTGCTCAACCAAGCAAAGTTACCGGAAATTGAGTACACAAGCTCTGTCTATTCTAGTCCCCTTTGCAAAAATATATCTGTGCGAATCTGGATTTTTCTACTTACTTCATGTGAAAAACATGTATCAAAACCATTTGAACCTCTCAAATCATTTGGGCGTGGCTTTGAGTAATTGTGTGCCAAGGCATAAGCTGATAAGAGAGGCCGTAAGAAAACGGTCACTAGGTTTGTTTCTAATGAACAGTCAGGCATGGAAGTGCAGCAAGACTGAGTTTTTTCTCCTGTTTTGTCAGTAGGCGTAAGTATTACGAGTAGTAATCTAAACAATAAAGATGATGCACAATCGAATTGTTTTGTGAATTATACGCTTTTTTTAATGAGAGGGTGCGAATCCCACTTTATTTTTATGAAAGGGGTGCCAGCTTAAAAAAAAGTTGGGAACCTATGGCCTGTGAGAATTTAACGCGAAAAAAATTGTTTAAGCAAAATTCAGTCACAAATTTCGCGTATCTAACCTAATCTCTCAAATGTGTAAGCAAAATTTCTAATATTGTGCTTGAATGTCTGCTTTCAATGAAGCCAAAAAGGCAAGTTTTTGACATTGTCGAAATGTTTGTTCTGAATCCGCTGTCAACAAATACCATTATTCATTTACTCGTTCAGACTTTAAAATAAAAAGTTCATTTGGTTTTTGTAAAGCACTGGTTCATGTGCAGCTTCAAAAAAACGTTTGCATGCAGTATAACTGCCAAATATCAATTTAACATTCCATAACTTTTTGTAAGAAAATTTTAGGGCGTCAGCGTTAGTGAATCTGAACTAGGGTTAGTTTTTTAACTAATGATATTCCTCTGGTGAAGCTTTCTCCGATACCGTAGCTTAACAGCCTAACGTCCTTTACCATGTAAGACTTTCCTCGTCAAATCCCTGCAGCCGTTAAATTGCATTGACATGTAAAAAATTCTACACTTCTAAAAACTTTACTTTTGCAGCAACTGATTGCTGCTGCCAACTCGAAACTCTTAATTACTGAGGCGTTCAGCCTTCTGAGGTTTTTATTTCAGAGATGACATTGCACCTACTGTTGGGAAACGCAAGTTTCCAGGGTTCTTTAAGTCCTTGAGAAAGCAATTAAGAGCAAAACGTAATTGAAAACAATTTGCTTACCAGTTGCTAGAGTGTTTGACATCTTTGGGAATGGCCGAAGACGATTGTTCGGTATCGAAAAGAGCTTTTTGTGCCGCCATGCTTGGCTGGTTCCAAGTTTTTTCTTGGTATTTCTTTGATCATCAAGTCTTTCAAGTACCAGTCGCAGCTACGTGCTTCTTAAGACCAGTAAGGACTTGAAAAACGTAGCAAGTGTTCTGTGTTTTAAAAAATGAGTCAAAATTTTGTGATAAAGGTTTGGTTCTGAGTATTACTTCAGCAAAACTCACCTTTTCTCTTGATAAAATTAACTGGTACTCTCTCGTTTGTTGTTCCTTCCTTGCTGTTTGAAAATAAAAGGTTCTTTCTCAAATACGTTTTCTTGAAATGAAAAATGTCGAAAAGTGGATTTGCAAAAGACGTGCGAAATCACATCATGTACGTTATAAATGACATATTGTGTGCGCGCTATAGGCGAACTTTGAAACGTTGCCAACTTCCTGAACCTTTCAAACTAATACACACACACTTACCGATTTACTGCCAAACTCATTATGATTTGCCAAACTGTAACATTTGCGAAAAATCGATTGATTGTTCTTCAAGGGCCACTTAAACGCTGTCGCAGTTCATGTTAAGAGCTATATAGTGAAGGTTGGTGGCAAAGAGGCTCATAAACAAAAGTTTTCTTAGCAACTTTCAACCAAAGACTGTTTAACTGCTATCTTGAACACAACTAACAAGTAACAATTGCTGCAATCTTAATCAAGTAAAAAGTATATTGAAAATTTTTCATAAGATTGGATGTTTAGCCTACATCACTTAAACTCGTGTTGTCCAGCTACTGCTAAAGTGTGATACAGTGAAACTAAATTCTGCTGAACGTTTTGAATACTAGTATATTCTGTGCTGTTTGCACGCAGTTTACGGCCTACAGTTGTAGAACTAAAAAAAAATATTTTGGGTGTTATTTAGATGGAGTTCTGATCTTGATATGACCACTGAGCTTATGGAGAACACGATGTAGATGCCGTAACTACTGCTCACACACCAATTAGTGCAATAAACGGATTGCATGAGAGTTATCCTGGTAATTTTCAATGAATGTTAGTGGGTGCAACATATATACGCACCAATCACTATTTTGGCGGCCAGAAAAAGCATGTAATTTATCGTGATGCTACCACAACAGCTTCCCTAATTTTTCACTTGCTAGTAGCCTGTTGGAATCCTCTAGTAAAAGTACAGGAAAACGTAAATGCTAAAAGAAACCAGGTAGATTTTGTAATCCACTCAGCAGACAAGTTCGATTTGAAGATTTATGGAAAATTGAAGCGTCGTAAGCTGGCAGCTCATGTGACAAGTAATAAGCAAAAGTTGTTGGAAGAATTGGCTCCATTGTGTAATTGATTACAATAGAGAGCGTGGCTTTATGAAATGAGCCCTTCGTTCACGATTTGCCCTTTGGAGCATACTGCGCAAACATCCGAGAAAATGTGTGGAACGTGTGAACGCTTGGAGCGCTCAGTGCTCTGTTTTTGACAAATTAAAATTGCGTTGAGGCAAATGATTGCAAGAGAACTGTGTTAAAAACAATGGATTTGTAAATTGGTACTGCAGCCTTCTTACCAGGCGCACGGTATGCGGAAGAGCTGCAGGGAACACACTCAGAACACGAAATCAATCGGAGAGAAATGAAACAGAAATTGCACAAACTCAGTCGTGGTGCTACAAGACCTTAGTAGTTATAAAGTGCCAACAACACACCACCATAACAAACAAAAAACAATGGATCAGCCCGCGGTACAGTCTAGTGGTAAGTGCGTCCGCTTCGGTGCTGGTAGGTCGAGAGTTCGAGAGTCTTACCAAGACCTTGTAAATTGGTACTGTAGCCTTCTTACCAGGCGCACGGTGTGTGGAAGATCTGCAGGGAACACACCCAGAACACAAACAAATACCGAGTGAAATGAAACTATAAATTGTACAAACTCAGTCGTCGCTCTACAAGACCATTGTAGTTATAAAGCGCCAACAACAAACCACCATAACAAAAAAAACAACAAAAAACGATGATTCAAACAGAAAGGTGCAACCACAAGAATGATGAACTTGAAAGAACTTTGTAGTTAATCAATAAAACTCAGGCCGACTTGGCACAGAACACGAAAACCTCATTATGTTCAGTGGGTTTCTTGGACCAGTTGTCATAATGGTATTTATGCCATGCTCTGAGCAGTGGCGATTCAAGAATGAAAAAAGCAGGGGGGGCATTGCGGGACCAAGGAAACAAATAGGGGGGTCAAAATAAATGTCTCTCCTGCATGATGACTTTCCGTTGTAATCACGATTAATTTACTATGATTAACCTTATCAAATAGGCTTGTGAAAATCGTCAGAACCGTCGCCAGAAAGTCTTCAATAGGGGCTTTACGTTTGTGCAGGCTTGCTTGACATTTTAAAAATTGACAAAAACTCCACTGATTTACAGTGTTTCATATGTTAATTTAGGGGTCTTGGAGCTTTGTTTTGGGGGACTAAGCCCACCAAAGCCCCCCGTGGCGACGGGACTGAATATCGTTAAATATGACCTGGCGTTATTATTCACTAGAGACACCTTAGCACCACTAGATGCAATCGCACACTTGCACTGCTATGTCGAATATTCTGTGCTAAACATTGCTGAGTTCGCCTCGCAACCTCAACATGAGACTTCGTCTGACTCAGGAATCCACCTGATAAGTGATATTAATGACCTCAAAAATAAGTCAAGAAAGCGACCGAGAAGTTTGTCACTGATTTCGATAAACAGTAGTGACTGGAACGAATACTGGGAAACTAAGACTTCACAATTGATGAACAATGGACTTTCCAACAAACGGATAACGATAGAACAAATTGAAGATTGAGACTATGTCTCACTCCGGACTGGATATTGTAGAGTTAAAGTTTATTTAAATTATATATGTGTTATTTGTATATGTTGAACACCGCTGTTAGGAATGGAAGTAACCAGCATAATATTCTCATAAAGAAAACTCTTTACTTATCGATATAACTTATAAATTAAAAAGTAACATAAAAATAAATACCCAATATTTCGATTAAAAAGTACAAGAGCAAGCTTTAAAGATAACTAATGACGTGACCAAAATCAACCAATGAGAGCATACCTGTGTGAAAGAGTAACGAAAGGCAAATTGTCCCAAAGAGAACTATAGGAGTGTACAACTTTAGAGCGAGAGGAGCGCCTCTGGATTGAGAGAAGGCAAGCAACCAATGAATGGCTCGTGCCATGGGGGGTGCCGATTTGAAAGGGGCACAAAAATGCTTGGCAAAAATTGAAATTTGTGATTTACACTTACTTAAACCTCTATTTTTGCGCCCCATTCAACCATTTGCTTTAAGCTGCGCCAACACAGCGCCCATAGCCTATCTAAGCATTAAGCCGGGCGTATGGCACCAGCGCCATCAAGCATTATGACAAAATTGTGGTATTGTGATGCAATACGACGGTCAGACGCTGAAAGAACAGGAACGCTCGCTTGCCATAACTACAAAGTACATTTAAAGAAATTGTCGTTTACAGTTGCAATATGTTGTTTGATTGTTTGTAAGGTATACAATTTTGTCAGCCAACACTGTATAGGCCTATGTGTATGTTATTATGTGAATGGTTTTATATTCTTCATACTACAAATAAATGAATTTAGAAGTATGTTATGGTCGTTTATGGACCATTTAGATTTTATTTGCTGAAAAGTTTCAAGCAAAAATAAAAACGAATATTTTCCGTTTCAAAACATTTATTTTCTTCATGGTTTATCTTTCGTAAAAATTGTACCTATATCTAATACTTACATTCTGAGAAAGGGCGCACATTTAAATTTTGCCATGAGCACTATTTTGCATAGATACGCCTGTGATAGCGAATGCTGTTTTCCGAATTGTACAAAACCATGTTGAATAAAGTTACTTTCGTAGGTTTTAGGGGGGGATATCCCCCCCCTGGATCAGCCCCTGGATTAGTGACTATGACTAATCCGTTTTTGTGGTAGCTCACGAACACTTTATGATGTAACAATCACAATGTTATGCAACTACTATCACAAGTAAAACACCATGTGCAGTCATGGGTATCGGAAGGACTTTTTCCAGGGGGGTCTAATAGGTGATTTTCCCAAAATTTTTTCTAGGGGGGGCCAAAAGTGATGAAATTTGTTTTTTCCCCCTCCAAATCGAAAGAACAACCTTTTTGCCAATAATATTACAATCCAGGTGGGCCTTGCCCCACCCCCTTCCGACACCCATGTGTGCAGCGTGGGTAAGGTAAAGACCTTTCAATGCACTATGCAGTTAACAACAGCGAGGTTTCGGCCCCAGTCGACCAGTGGCACCTAAACTAGCAAAGTAGCGCCGCAGATATTTTGTGTGCATCGGCGTTTTGCGCGTGTACCTGATAGCAAGATGTAACAGCAGGCATAAAACTTGCTCAGCAGATATTCCTAAAAAAGTCGTTCATTTTAATATTCACACTAAATTTTTCTCTGACTGATCCTCAAAAGCTGACTTTTAAACCCTGCGTTAATTTATGACAGTAATTCCCACCGGGGTCCAGGCGGTCCACCTATCCACAGAGAGTTCCATAAATCTTTGATAAAACATTCACTGATCTATGTGCAAGTTTTGACTAGTTATTCATGAGATGTCAACATAGCAAAGTGTCCCATCTGATACTTTTTAAAAAGATGGTCCACGGGCCAAAAAATATTGCGAACCACTGATTTATGACTATCTTGTTATAAGCGAAACACGCACCACCTCAAATAAACCAAAAGAAACAATTAGCCAAATAGACAATGAGCAATACGATTCTCACACAAATCCCTGCACCGTCTACGTCAGAATTTCATATCAACTTCAACGCAGTGTAACTTAGTTACACATCAGCTCAGTGTAACTAATTTAATTTTTGAAAAAATTCTCTCGCATGAAGCGCTGGTAACCGGAAGAGTTAGCGCTATTTGTAGGAACTTGTATAAACAATCAAACGCAGCTTTGTAAGGAGCTATAAATGACATAAATTGTTCGAGCGATGTAGGCAGCTGCGACTCTTTCCGAAGCAAATTCTTTGCCAGAAGTGTTTCATGTTTTAAATCATTTTCACTAACTGAATATGCATTTGCGAATTTTTTCAGGTGTTCTTCTGATAGAAATGTTTGACGTCCGGGTCAAAGAGCTGAAATGCCGGAAAGAATTAGATCAATCTTCACATTTATAACGACTGTTTCTTAGCTGCGAACTGAACCTTTCACCACGAAAACAGCGGTCCGACTAAATTTCATGCAGGATCCGAGCAACCACTGATGTGTGTCGTCATAAACAACTCCCATCACCCGGCCGTCAAAACCAACAACCCAGCTTATGCATTTGGGAAATAGTGAATGCACACAAGAGGGCTTGCAAACAATCGTTTAAAATTTTGCTGGCTGAAAGTTATCTGCTGTATATGTCAATCAAACGAACTTGAAATTAGGCACAAAACTGGGGGGCCAAGCAGGGGACCAGCCAAAAATATGGGGGGGCATGGCCCACCCAGGCCCTCCTTAGCACCGCCACTAACTCTGAGCTACATAAGGTTGTTGCCACTTAGTTTAGTTCTTCGATCAAGATTGTGAAGATTCATCTAGATTTCTAGATATTTACTCTGTTGTTTAAACTCTCTATTGTTTGCGGTAACAGTGGTAACAAGCTGCCACGTACGTTTACGTAGAGCTTGTAGCCACCCACTTGAAAAACCTAATTTGACACAACTTATACGAAAATGTCGAAGAACTAAGCTAAGTGGCAATAACCAGAGCCGGACTAAAGGGCAGGGGGGCCCGGGTCAATTTTCACTGGAGGGCCCCTACGAGATGACGTATTTCATGACGCCCTCGTTTGTAAAATTTATGTTTTTGCTGATTCGCAACGTTCTCGTTTGCTTTTTCCAGTAGTCGATTAATTATGTTCCTGCCGTATGAGCTCGATTGTTAGCCGCCTTTGAATGTAAGCCGCACGAAATGGTGTTAAAAATGAATGCAAGCTGCCCTTGATTATAAACCGCACATGAACACAGGTTACCTAAGCCTCTGAGATGCATTCGCGGAATCGCGACGTTCGCGTACTCGTGCGTTTCCCGTATTAATGATGCTTACATCACTACAACTGTCTTCTGTTTATCATAATCCCTCCTGTGACGGATGTGTAGATTGTGCACTGATGCTGGAGAAAATCGAATGCGAAAGAAGAGCTTGGTCGACAAAACGTAGCCAAGGAAAGACTGAGCGTCATCAATACCTTTCGATAAAGTAAAGAAAGTAAAAGTGTGAGCCGCCCTTGATTGTAAGTCGCATGAAATGATGAAAAAACTTTATAAGCTGCGGCTTACAATGGAATAAATACGGTGCTCACTGCACATACAGTTAGCTGCGAGAAGAGAGTTTCTGATATAAACACTACAGTGTATTCTTGCTGAGAAAAAATACTTCCACAGGCTAGAGAGTGGCTCGGCAAGCAACAGCATTCACCCGAACAATAAGCAGAAACCAGAGATTACAAACGAAAACACCGGAAAAATAACATGTCAAAATGTCCAGCCAGTCTGAGTGTGAAAGGTGCTTCGAAACTTATGTCGTGATTTTCACCTACATTTTCAGGTGCTCTGGTTAACGCCACTGTTTTAACGTTGCTGTTCAAAAGCTTCGCTGGAAAAATACGTTTCAGTCGCGGCGTTTCAACTAACACTGCCAGATTCTTGCGCTTTTTCTCCTTAGAAACTTTGCCACTTTTACCTCCTGATGGCATTACAGATTTCGGTATCGCGCTAGCTAAACACTGCAGTCTCGCTTTCTGCTCTTTCTTTCTACAAATCGCTGATCAAAAACCTTTTCTGACGGACCACGCAATAACATGTGGTGTAAAAAGCTTGGCTAGCTTCGTATGTTTATGATATAACCAGGGCTGCCATACCGCCCTTATTTCTAAGATTGGTCCTTATTTTGCAGTACCACATCTTAGAAAATAATACTGTCCTTATTTCTAAGAAATGTCCTTATTTGTGACTTGCGTCCTCATTTTTTTAAATTTTCTATAGCATAACAATTTTAAAATACAGCAGTATCTGATATACATAAAGACCATTATTGTCTCCTCGAAACATTTTGTAATCAACGTTTTGTGACATGATAAAAGTAGTAAAATTTTGCAGCACAGAGACGTAACGCACTGTCAGGCATTGTTGCCATTGTAAGCTGTCTGCTCTGGCTAGGATTCTTCTGAAAGTTGGTTTTGTAGAGAAGGTTCAGCATTTAATTGATTCAAGAAATAAGCAAGAGAAAAAACATTTTCCGTGACGATTACAAGAAGGAAGTCAAGAATAAAACATTGTCGAAGCAAATGGTTCCTGGAAATAATAGACAAACTCATGATCTGATGTTAGTCGTGCAAACAGGAACAATTGTTTTCTTTTTAGATAATAAAATCAAATTTTGCTCAGCCGTCCTTATGTTTGGTTCCAGATCGACGGTAGCCCTGGATATAACGCAAGAATAGTTGCCATCACAAGAAAAGTGCGTTTCCACCATACGTTACCTTTTATGACGAAACAAAGGTCGCAGTTCTGCTGCGGCAACCTCCAGACCACACAAGAAGTTACGGAACCACTGGTACTGAACAGCAACCGCACAGCAGAACAAGCTTTCGCACGCAAATAGCATCGTTTTCGCGACATTTGTGCAGTAGGTGTGATGCATGAGTAGATAAACCCATGCCAAAAGAACGATTATTAGGAAAAGTTACAAGCAAAATTCAAATATATTTGCATTGAACAAAGTTGAAAATATTTATATTCAGTGGTGATTAATAAAACGGGCAGAAAGTCAAACTTGCTGAGAAATCATCAATGATACTCAACGCAACATCGGAAGATAGAGTTTCATTCTTGTATCTCTTCTGAATCACGACGATTTTTCAAACGAATANTTTATTAAAAAAACAAATGACATCACGGGGACCCCCTTGGAGCGGAGGGCCCGGGGGAATTGCCCCGTTGCCCCCCCTTAATCCAGCCCTGGCAACAACCTTATATAGTTCCATTTCGTCTTAGCTCCATGTTGAATGCAGCAAGAAGTTAAATAAAGTCGTCAATAGGGGGGCTTTCGGTTTGTACGGGGAGCTTTACCTTCGTGCAGGGGGGACTTGACATTCAAACTTGACAAAAATTCCACTAAATTATAGTGTTTCATATTTCAATTTGGGGGGGATTGGAGCTTTTTTGGGGGGGCTAAACGCACCAAAGTCCCCCCGCGGCGGCGGGACTGATCTTACTTACAAGGAACAGAGAAAACAATTGTATATTCTTTCATTGGAATGTACTTTTTGTCCTGAAAGAGTTTCCAACGTTTTCACAAAAGTATTTACTAATCTTCATGCGGCACCACTTCCGAAAAGCGAAGAACAGAAATATGCGTAGATCCTTGTATAAAGCATAAAGATACGCATAAAACATTACAGCTTTATTTATGAATTCGATTTGGTAAGTTTCAACTGCCCTCTGTAGGAATTCAACTGCCCTGTAAGTGCATTTCAATTTTCTTTCCTAGTTGAAGCATTTCAAATATGCCCATAGCATTTTTAAAGTCATGGTACTCAAACTCACGTTTTCACACTTGAGTTAAGAAACCATGTCAGTTTGAAAAGCAGCTTGCATAACCTGGGAGGTTTGTTTTACACGATATTAGTGTAGTCACTGCCGAAAGTTTGAAGCTTAACTTTTGTTTTTCTTGTAAAACAAATAACGAAACTATACGTAGTTCAGTGTACCGTCAAACGTCATAACATTTATCTAAACGAAGATTTCAATAAGACATCTCATTGGATTTTAAAATACCATGTATCAAACCAACACATTTTTTTTTATTTGCAGCGTACACGTCAAATAAAAATTGAATACCCAGATTTAATACAATTATGCAAATAAATCCATATATAAAAGTATGAAGCCTAATGTTGCTGCTTCACATCAGAAACAACAAACTGTCTTTATTGTCTTCCTTTTAGTGTTGGCGCACGTTTATCCAAAAGAACTTGGTAATCTTGTTTTAATTTATCGGCAGGCTAGTTATTGATGGCGATCTGTGTTTCGTCAAACGTGTGTGTACTTCCATCATTTTCGAAGATTAAGAATTCCCACAAAAGTTAAAATTTTGGTTATAGTCAGATATGTTTTGCATTCATCAACCCTTACGTCGCTGAGTCACTCCGTTTGGGAGAAATGAGAAGAGAACTTTGACAGGTCGACATTTCTCGGAGTACTTGCAACAAGCAGCAATGGGACAATTTGTACAACACGAACACGAAACTAGTTTCCTTGTGCAAATAAATTATTGCGACTGATTCGCCTGATGTATGGTCACTGCGGTGGCTTTGCTATTATTGCTATATGTACAACACATCTGATGTTAGCGATTTTTTGTGATTTTCAAATTATCCGGAGAATGTTGTTGCTTTACGAAGTTATTCCTTCTTTTTCGTTCTCTTACTGAATACGTTCTAATCAATATAACAAAAAATAGGCCAGTAATTTAGTAATAGTAGTAACATCAACACACCTTCAAACCAATTTCGTTTGATCAAGTTGCAAAACCTATCTCCCAACTTTATCAATAACTCGTGTTGATGATAGTTAAAAGTAAGGACCTAATGTTGTTCTTAGCTATCTCAGTTTCTTTATGCGTATGATCGTGTCGTAGTTGCTTTTTTTCAATTTTCCGCCATAGGTTTGGTCTGCGAATTGACTCTTGAACGTCTCATATTTTCATGACGGGCAAAATGCTTAAAACTTTTGTTGTACCTATTGCCCCCCTGGTTGCAGGCTGACTGTTTTTGTCTTCAAGTCTCGTTGATCAAAATTTTTCTTTTACTTTTTCGCGTTATACTTGCAGGGCTATTTGATATCGTATAAGTTGAGCTCTCTAAATTAAAAAAATGTCAAGTGTTACTTGTCTGGAGGTTCTACCATTTGTGATTGGAAGGCATTTTCTATTACTTCCTGTCATTATAGTTATAGCTATTTCACTGCTTTCCACATTTCTTTATCTTGACATCATGTTCAGTATTTATCTTGCATGAATTTATGCCCTATTTTTTTTTTAAATTTATTTGCTTATAAGGAGCTGAGACGTAATGGAAATATGAATGCGACAATTGTTCCAATTTTACTATTGTTGGTAGGTTATTTTAGAAAAGTATGAACGAACTATCAATTCGCAGCAAAGGTTTTGCGCTTAGAAACCTGTTTTCAGATATTTTTACTTGTACCATCCTGGTCCTTTACGTTGCTGGTGCATATGTTTAGCAAAGTATTACTTTCTTTTTCGCGTCTTGGTGATTAGCAATTTCTGTTATCACATACATTATAGACAATCAGTAGTTTTAGTGTTAAACAGTAATGAGCATTTTGTTGAAAGTAGGGCGGGGCACTAAGAATACGTGGTAGTAATTGTTGCACCCGATTTCAAACACACAGGTTGACTGAAAGAGTAGTGGCACAGATTGCAAGAGGCAGTTGACATATCCCATTACGAAGAACGCAATATTCAAAACCAAGTGTTAAAGAGTTTCACACCTCCCGTAGTACAATGCACTGCTGTCTAGACGCCATTACTGCAGGTGACGTTACGGTGCGATGAAGATACAGAGGTGTAGTGCCGGAAACATGAGAGAGCGTTGTCCCACCGCCACTTTTGAGCGAAAGGATGGCACTTCCACATTTTTTCTTGAAGCACTTTCTTATTTCCGCAAATATAAAAACTTTCTTATTTCCGCAATATACAATGTGATGATATGTAGAGTACATGGGCGCAATTTGGTGGGGGACGTGTCCCCCTCACTTTTTCATACGGGGGCATATAATATGCCATGTCCCCCTCACTTTTTTCTCTTTAGGTTTTGTCTTTGGAGAGGTTTCACAAATAAAAGTGATGTTTGTCACGCTTTCTGTGAAGAGCTTTTCATATCAGATGGCAGGTTACACATAGCCAAGTTCATGTTGAAACAGAGTTTCATGTGGTATCACTGATTCTGGTAGTTTATGAATTTTAGCTTCGATAAAACAATTTTTAGAATTTGCAAGTTTTTAGAGACTGGGAAAGATGGTTAACTGCTTCTGTCCGATATTTTACCCTGTGTTGTATACTGTTAGAAAGGTTATTTTCTTGTAAAGGTGAAAGTATTACAGCTGCACATGTGAGAGACCACAGTACAGCCATGGTTTGTTCCGTGCAGAAATGCAAATGGCTTTGCTGTAACGTTGGTTGTCACGTATTCAGAAACAGACAGCGTATAATTTAATGATGCTAGTGTATATGTTAAAAAGTTACATCTTCAGGCAAATCTCTGCGAAGCTTTTGCCGAAGACAAACAATAGCACTATTGTGGAGATTTAGTTTTGGGATGGGCAGGTTTGCAAAAGACTGTCTTCAACCATTAGTGAAAAGGATTTCAATCAAACGTTGGAGAAGTAGCCTACAGTATTTACCTAGCTGTATATTGACCTATAGCTCAAAACGTAGGGACTTGACTCGGCAATAAGGATAAAATATACATTTACCCTCACTGCTTGTAATGTCGCGACAGTGGTGACCATCAAATCCCAAAGATATTTTTTCCGTGACTCTTACACTTTGTTCTTGTGCTAAATGCATTGGTTCGTAAGTCATCTGATTTACTTGAGCTTAACCAAACCCACAATGCAGCAACGTTTTCATCCAAGTGCGAAACATATCCTTTACAGCTACATCACACCTAATTTTGTTGGACATTCTTTTCCTGTTGAAGGTGAAACTGGGTACTTTTTTGCCAAGCCACCGTTGTATATTTTTATTTAATCTCAAATACATTTTCGTGTCGTTATGCAAGTAAAACTCTTAGAATGAAACTTTTGACTTGGTGTAGAATTGTAAGTCCGGTCGGGCTTTTCGGATCGGGTCGGGCTCGGGCTTAAGTTTGTCAAAATATTTCAGGCTGATTTCAGGCCTGCATACAAAACCTTTTTATAACATTAAGAGTAACGATTTTTTTCTTTCATAACGTAGATTTTTTGGGTAAAAGCATGTAATTTACTCTTCCCACGGCTCAACATTTCTATGCCTTACCAAAAAAGCCTATTCATTAAAGCAATGGCTTTAATTTTTGCGACTATCCTTTTCTAGGTTCGGTTTTCTCAGCTTTTTTCAGGAGACTTTTAACACAATTCTGAATCACAAACAACATCTTAGTTTACGACCAGATGCTGGTGTAATCCAGTGAAATTAACACACACGTATTTTATTGGATTCAAAATAACCAACGTTCATATATTCACAACGCAACTTATAATTTCTCAGTACAAGATCTCATTCTTTCCCTACCCTTCTACTCACTGTTACGCTAAACACATTTATCAAATAGCTAGCCGTAATTGGTGCATTCCCTTTTGGTAAGCATTGCGACTTTCTTGAGCGTATCGCCTGCTTGCGTACTGGAACGTCTTTTTTAGTGCTACCTTTGTTTTTGTAGCACTTTCATTCAATTCGTTTCCAAACTTCGGGCCATCGGAAATCAATTAGTCACCGATTGGTTGATGTATTTCAATTTTGCTTTTGAACCAGTGTGTCCTTCTTGACACTGGCTGCATGAGCATTCCCTAGTTTCACAGCACGAAAGCTATTCGCTGTGGGCCTGTTGGTGCCAGATTTTGTCTGCTGGGCGTGCCATCACAAGTGAGGACCAGTGTACGTCCAACCAACCCCTCTCCTATCACGAGATCAAGGAGCATAGAT
>JGI24158J21664_10002421_pt1 | contig 22586 bp, 11 predicted proteins | sample Ectturendosymbi3_FD_21664 | JGI IMG/M metagenome (IMG submission 21664)
TAATTAAGTCAGGGCAGACTGTGTGATCTATCTTTGATGAGGAAAGGAGCATTTTTGTGTAATTTAACCGGAAAAGGCTGGATATATTAATATTTCGAAGGAGTTGCATTTTTCGGGCACAAGTGATACATGACTTGCATTCATAATTTATTGTAGGTCTGGAATTCAAATTAAATGTTTTTTTCAAAAAAAATTTTCATTTGCAGTTGCAATATTTTGTTTGATTTTTTTTCTAAAATTTACAATTTTTTCAGGCAACACTACATAGGCCTATGAATTATGAGAACGTTGTTATTTGAATGTTTCGATATTCTTCATAATAAAAATAAATGAGTATAGAACTATGTTGCGGTTTTTATGGATAATTTATATTTTATTTGCTGAAAACTCGAAGTAAAAATAAATACAAATATTTTCCACTTTAAAACATTTATTTTCTTAATGTTTTAAATTTCGTAAAACTTGTTCCTATATATAATAACATAAATTATTAGAAAGGGCGCACACTTCAACTTTAGAAGTAAGCTACCTCGTTGTCCTCGTGTAATCTGACAAAGCATTCAGGCGTAGGCGTTTTGCTCCACACATTATACGTAACAATAACCAAGTCTCAACGCCATAAAAAGAGAGTCCTCATCGTCATTCACTTCAATCCTTTGCGCTCATTCTTCTATATCAGGGTCTCCAAACTATAGCACGCGGGTCAAATCCGTCTCAGGAAGTTATCCATCCGGCCTGAGAAACCATTCTCCAAACTACGGACCGCAAGCTAATTCCGGCTCGCGAATACATTTTGTAAATAAAGAAAAGTTAATTAACGAAAAACTTTTTGATTTGGTAGAATGTAACATATCCTGAAAAATTCACATTGTGTAAGATGTCCGACCCTCGCACTGTTGTGTAATAACTTGTAACTTATGTGGCCCTCGGATGAAAAAGTTTTGAAACCCCTGTTCTTTTCAGATCTTTTGTTAGCGGCGTAGTAAAAAACGTGCGTTGAACCAAACAAAAATACAAATACAATTGCTTACAAAAATGCTGGAAATCGACCTTACTCCTGAAATTTTGGGGCCCCCCAAAATCGGGGACCCTAGGCTTAAGCCTTTTTAGCCTAATTGTAAATCCGCGCCTGACTACTACTGATTTTTGCACAATTGGGAAAGAGAATTTAAGAACTTCTTTATGAAAAATGCGGCGAATAAAATTTGTTTTTATTCATTTTGAAGTTAAGTAAACGTAGAAAGAGATCGTTGGATAGAAATTGATGCATTAGGTCGACACAGACCGAGGAACGAGTGTGGAGGTGAAAAGAGAAAAAGGTTTATTCCGGCCGAATAGCAGTTTAGGCTCACAAGAAACTTAGAGTTTAGAATGATCAACGAATCCAGGGAAGAAAAAATAGAGGATGCGAAAGGATACATCAAACATGCTTGAAAGGTTTCGGCTAAACGAAACGGTTTAGCTTCTCACTGACGTTTGGATAAAGAGAAAGTTTGCAACGTAACGAGTCAACAACGTAAAATGTCGATTATTTTGTAAACAGCGGATTTCATGCAAGCATTTGCAACGCAAATAAAATGACCAAGTTATGCGTTGCGTAAAACTTGACAATGTTTTCCTCGTGTGTGCATACGACACACGTGAAAAGTCGAAAACTACTTTCAACTGGAAGATCCACAACGTCCTTCAAACAGTATCAGAAGTCATATAACAGACGTCATATTTATGCACCATAGCCCAGAACGTTCCCTCTGAACGTAGTCTCATTAAGAGATCTAAAGAGTACAAAAAGCCGCCGACGTGGAGGTAAAAAGACACAACGAACATGATCATGGGGGTGTCGTGGTTGTCACAGAGAGTGGCAACATTTAGTGGAGAGGAATCAACTTTTATAGAAATAAATAGACCTGTATGGGAACAATCCGTTAATCACGTCTATTTCTTTGCACAGCATTTACGTTTAAGTCCGTTGCTTTTCATAAATTCCCTCGTCGACATTTTTTCCCACAGAAATTTGGAGGTTGACATACAAGTGTTGCCTAATCTTCTAATTATGTCGCAATCCGCGTGTTTTGTGGCCGATCGCGTCGTGCATTATTCATTGAACATTGCTTACCACGAGAACGGTTATTTTCAATGCTGCTAATATGGTTTCTTTGAAATCATTGATATTCGTGGTGCCGTTTCTCATTCAACTTACCAAACCCGATAATTAGTTTCTTGCTTGTAACGGGCAACTTGCACGTTGTTTTCCACCAAATGTTCCAGTTTTCAACGGTTTCCGAAAGACCGTAATTTCTGCACACAAAATCCAGCTAAAATAAACAAACTGCCACTTTCAATCATTCTTCGAGAAAAAGTTGGCAGAAATCAGTCGTGAGCGACATTCCAAATGAGGTATTGAAAATCTTAAGACTCTAAGAAAAGTTGATCAATTTTAAACAATTTTTTCTTCGCTTTCCAAATTTATGGTTATCAACAATTATAGTGAAGCTGCAAACACTTGCTTTCAAGGAAATTTACATCTTTTGTAGTTATACAATATTTCAAAAGTTTGTCCAAAAGGGAGCACTTCATAATTTTCTTAAAATTTTTAAAAACCGTTCAAAGAAAAACTTTACAACTTTAGCATTTAGCATCAAAAACTGGAGGAAACGCCATGAATCCATTAAGCTGAACAATACCGAAATTTATGAAAACGATTGTTTGGGTGAGATAGTAGGAATGTCTGTAAAATTCGTAGAGCCCTGAACGTCGAGACATTTCTCCGAATCGAGAGATCCCAGCCACGTTGATTCGACCATGTGTCCAGAATGTTTCGCGAAAGATTGGCGAGGCATGTCCTGGCTACACCCACGGGAAAGCGGCCCAAAAATTGTCCAAGGACCAGGTGGAATGATTGCATCTTCGAAGTTACTTGGTCCTGTCTTACTGAACAGATCTCTGAGTTGGAAGAAAGTGTTCATGATGCACAATGCGTTGTTACAGCGCAGTTGCAGCAGGAGTCGTCCGTTACCATTAACTTCAGCATCACAATGTCGGTCAATCACACCCTTCCGCAGTCCTGCGTCGTTCCAACATGTGCATTGGAGTCTCCCAAAAGGATCGTGGATTGGTTGGTTCTAACCCTTCGCAGGGCATCATTAATTTCTTCCACGAATTCCGGGTACAGTGCACTTGCGTTTGGGCCGCATATCTGTATCAAACACAGGGAGCTTCCCAAAACTTCAACTTATTCGAAGAGATTCCAACAGCATCCAGGGAGTATCGTTTGACTTCTTTGACGAGTTCGTGATCTTTCCTGTGAGCGAAGTGATGTTCCAGTTTCCAAACCTTGCTCAGGAAACCAGGGTGGTCCACCACCCAAGGGCTTCTTTTGTGTTGATTCTACATCCTTAGAAAAATTTTAGAAACCTGTGTTTCCATGATTTTCAGAGACAAGTGGAATGGTGCCAGAGTTATTTTGCAAAAATGTCCCTGAAAGCCCATACATAGAAAATTGGGGTACTATACAGCCCATAGTATAATGTTTAGTAAATTTTGTGCAACTTACTACCTTAACATTTCAATGTGATTTTAAGAGCAAAACGTCCTTGGCCAAATATGAGCGCGGAAACCTTATATGGGAAGAGTCTTCCTACACCATGACTTGATATGAAGAAAAAGCGGATTTGAAACCCACATGACGTTTTCTACGCACGAACAAAAATTACCCTCTAAAAAGTCCCCATTTTGGGGTACAGTGCTTAAAATTTGTATGCTATGTAGGGTGTTTCGCTGCGCAGATACGATTTTGTTGTGAAAGTGATTATAAGTGGACGTCAGCAAGTCAAAAATAGTTTGGTCCGGAAATAACGGATGTCACATGTCCCACGAAGACGTAATGAAATTTAAGGTTGCATTACACACATAATTTCCCGACTCGTATAGCGTTTTAGGTTTCCTGAGCAGATTAACTTATATCGAGATTGCTGCTTATGCGTGTCTTTCAAGTCTCCCAGAGTAGAAGCATTCTACGCTGTTCCCATTCGCCCCCCATATGCGTAGCGGGAGCGGTTGTGGATAGCTGGTGGGGGAGACTGTCGTGGATGTTTCGAACGGGATTCTCTGCCTAAAGGCCGAGCGCGGTCCTTGCTGACGTGCGCGATGGGTTCACTTAAGTTTGCGCATTCCACGTTAGCAGCTGTCCCAATTATCCCCTTCGAGAGACCGGTAGCGCCAACAACTTTTGCAATATCAAGGATACCACGGGAAAGCATTACTGTGGGCAAATTTGTGTCGTAAAGGCCTTGCATTGAGTCAATTGTAAGTGCAGTCATGAAGCAATCACTACACCTGACAAGGCGAGGCTATGTGTCTCGCTATCGCATTAGTTATTACGATTGCGCACGAGTAAACATTCATGTTTGCATGAAAAACAAACTCAATTTTGTGTTGTTATTTCTTCACATTACGAAACAGAACCCAAAATCCGTGCATATAAGTACGTCATTCTTTGAAACGGACCGATTATAAGTTAAGCAAAATTTATTTCTGAGTGCTGGATGGGGTGCAGCACGTAGCTACCTGTCGGATGGAAAAATGTGCGCCAACTCGATTAAGTCGTCAGGACAATGGTAAACTCGTTGGCATCAATGAACCGACAAAGATTTTCCGGATCACAAAATGACTTCAGCAAAGATCCAAGTAACATAAGCAGCCATACAACGCATATGTAATTATAAACCCAAAGCTCTGTTGGACAGATTCGAAACTGTATTAATAAATAACTTAGTACAAAACCTCCACAAACCATGGTGTGAAGAAGAATACCAAACAGAATCCTGAACATGTTGCTGATTTTAGCAAACCAGAAAGTTTGGTTTCTGCTCGAATGTGAAATATTTTGTTACAAGAGTCAGTCCTTATACAAGGCCATGGTAGACATACATTTGATACCAATACACGATTTATCTCTTTCAGTTAACATCTGAGTTTAAATCACAGGATTTTCAAAGATTCGCTATTCACCAATGTTTGGCTGTTACAAGGGAGGTAAAAGTGGAGGTGTTGCCTGCACTTCTAGTTCCCCTTGCGTTTTTAAACAAGAGCTTTGCGCTTCGCTCATTGATTTATGCCGCTAGCGGTAAAAGTATCTTTCATAAAGCTCAGAATTATTTCATTCAAATCAATGCTATCTGCAGCGCTCGTTCTTATGCAAATTTCCAGTTACCGCAGTAAGTTAATCATAGCAAGGAAGCTGGAAGTGCAACGCATTTTACAATTTTTAAGCAGTTTCACGAAGAGCGGTCTTTTAATTATTCATTCCACTAAAATAGAAAATCACTTCGCCGCCAACCTTTTCTGGGGCATTCTGGTCACGTAGTCGAACTATCGTAGCTGGGATCTCTCTATTCGCAGAAATGGCTAGACATTCAGAACTTTACGAATTTCACAAGTACGCACTTTGTCACGAAGCTTCACGCCGCGAACTTTTCGCAAAAATCCCATATCGGTCGCTTGTAGTTGAACAGATCTCCCTGTCTCTCTTAAGTTACTTCAGTTCATAACAGCCCAAGCGCACAGAGGCACTGAGACACAATAGGCAAGTGCTACTATTTTTTTCCAAAATCATGTGTGCCTCCAGGTACTGTTGCAACCTCTCGGTTGGCGTTATATTGAATGTGCGATTCACCACGAACGGGATGTGCGCGAAGAATAACACCCATATATATGTGGCGCGAACAAGCAATAAAAGAATGATCATGGCATGCAATCTCTATTGTTGCTTGCTGCCACAGTGTGAAGCTATGCGCACTTGCCGCTCGGGCTTTCCGATCGCAACAATAGGATTCTTTCTGTCACCACCCAAGCATCATGACCATAGGTAACCATCGACAAGAATCAAATTAAACAATTGTCCTAACCTGTGTAAATATGCGATTCTCAATATTTGCAGTGAACCTCGAAAAACGGAAGTTGAACGTAATTATAAATTTTCTTTGTTGTTTATACAGACTTTTTTGGTAACCACTATCATTAGCGAAGGTGCTGGTACTGTATTAACGACCGCCAGTTTCACAAGGTAGCCATTCCAATAGCAGTGCTTTCTATTGTTTTTGTAATTTATTTCAAAAGTTGTCAACTAAGAAGAAAATTACTAATGACTCTAATGCTCCTCAAAAAATATAGGATGAAATATGAAACACTAAGAATGAAACTGATATACATATATCTTAAGACTAAAGAATGTATACACAATCCGGAGTCTTAGGAAGTTTCTGGTGGGCTAGATGGTAAGGGACATGAGTCGTCAGAAATTGTAACAGCACAGTCTTTGTCTGCACGATGTATTGACCGATTTACATTTTGTTTAGATCAAACGGACTTCTCCATAGCATAAATTTTATGCATTGTCTGGTCTATCGTTTTCATGAATCCAGAACAAAATAATTTCTTTTCTACACTGCTATGCTTTTCAGTGAAATGCCCCTTCGCTTTATTGCACAAAACTATTGAGATAGCATATAACAATCATATATTCTGCAAACGTGTTTTCAGCCAAACGAATTTTTTCTACCTGCAATAACAACCTAACAAGTTTTCAGTGGCGTACGGTGGCCATTTTGGTACGGTGTTCACCAAGCTCGCAACCAGTGGCGTAGCTAGATTGTTGGCTGCCCTGGGCGGGCCTTCAGTTTGGCGCCCCCGAAGCCCATAAAAGTACGTACTGCACAGTGATTGGCTCCTAAAGGTTTGTATATATATTAACTACTTTGTGCACCATTATAATATTACTAGGGCAATCAATTTTTTGACCTAAAAATTTAGAATTTTGACTTCATAATTTAAAAATTTTGACTTTATTTTGACACATAAAGTTTCTGCATTTGCAATTGCAAATTAATTCAGTGTTAGGTGTTGAGGTTTTCCCAGGAGCATATTCATGCACTCTATTCTTCGAAATTGTGAGAAATTTGAGTGTTTAACTTTGGAGATGATGTTTAAAATGCACATGCCATAGTTTAAATTACTCAAAATCAAAAACGTCCTTCAACTGCAAGTAGTGTCCCGACATTAATACCACTTTTATTTCAATACAGCCTGTACAGGTTTATAGCCTACAGCATAGCCCATAGCGCCGCCCCCATAAAGTTCTGCCAGGGGAGGACCTCACCCCCTTAGCTACGCCACTGCTCGCAACCAGCCCAAAACTGTGAAGGTTCACCAGCCGTGGTGGTTGTCGCCTACCACAAGCCATTCGAACAATTGTACAGATTGCCAGTTGATCATAATAATCAAACCACGCGCAGCACGTACTCGACTGCATCGAGCACGACCAAAAATTAATTAATTTCATTTCTCGTGACAAAATCTTTTCAATGGAACTCATTGATAGGAAATAAATAGCATTTTCGACATAGAATCATCAAAATAATCTACTGGCTTACGTGTTAGAAAGCATCCGTTGTTCGACTGCTATTAACATTCCACACTTTAGTTTTAGGCTACTTTGCACGTGAGCCTAGGCTCACCACTACTAAAGTCAGCTTAATAATATTCAGCTTCGTGCATTCTCATTTTAAAAACCGTCCACACTGTTACAGTAATCATCACACAGACAAACCACACCAACTACCTAGCCAAAGTACAGTAGGCTATTCCAACTTGAAGCAAAACCCATCTGTACAAGTCCACTACAAGGAATCCAGCCTACTGCACTGCTTGCTTCGAATGTACAGCTCAAGCGGAAATGCTAGTAAAACAACGCATGACGTAACCAAGTTGTTCAACAGGCAAGGTGATCACCGTGCCTGTTTTAAAAACGCTATAGTTTGACTCCACTGGATTTTTTCTTTTCTTTGTTTATTTATTTAACTTCGGTGTTTTTGAACAACCTGATGAAGTCTTGCTTGCGCAGACAAGCAAAAATCGTTCGGCCGCGTTAAGAAACATATCCGCTGCGTGAGAAAACAATACAAATAAAGGCAGTTCTTGGCATTAATCTCTAACGAATGCCCGAAAACCGATTTAAAAAAATTGTTTTCTTCATTTCCAGGTGTTTACTGAATAGCTTGAACACCCTGAATATCCGCCACTGCAAGTTTTATCGTTTATCCAATAAAGTTCTTGATTTCTGCTGAAGTTTAACGCACTCCTTTCTACTTCAACTAAAGATATTTGGTTGAAATCAACAAGCATTGCTACTTGAATCTGCATTGGTTTTTATAGTAGGAATTGAATTTATTAAGTATAATATTAATTATTTATATAGCTCCAAGTCATGCATATTGAGTGATCTATTGTCGGTAACTTAATTATCTCAAAATTAAGGTAATTTCAAAGTCTCGTTGGCACTTATTATATTCATCGACATGTTTTTTGAGGCGATTTATCCAGATATTGAGAAATTTTTAAGTACTGACTTTCGTGTTATTTGTTAAGTAACATGAGAATTGATGAAAAATTTATGCACATCCGTGAGAAATGTCGAAATTTTCAAAAATTCTTACATTAATCCATACCGGTTGGCCATGTTAGCATTATTTCGAATTTTAATTACATAATTATTCTCCTGCAAAGTTTTGATCATACTTGATTTGCAAAAAAGCTCAACTTAATAAAACTTATTTGAATCCTCCACTGCATTTCAATTGTTAAGCAGTAGTTGAAACGTGGAAAGTACGTCCATAGTTAGTTTGCATTAAATAGTCCTCATTACCCTATCAACAGTAACACGAGAGAGCATCAACTCTTTCTAAAATCTTTGAGAAATGTTTCATCTACTTTTTTGGAACACATGTTCAGACTGTGCGTGAAAGAAAGCACGTATACTCAAAGCATAAAGAGTGCACAAGTTCACCTCAAACATAGCACCTTCGCGTGCAGCAGATAAAAAGTACTTTGAAAAAGTAGTGTTCAATTGGTTAATTGTACACTTGCTTTGTCTAGAACCAAACAACATGCTTTGTAAACATACTTCTACGATATCGATGAATATTTTTTGCAAAACTCAGAAACAGGATTTATCACGGCAAAATCCACTTGCATCCTCATCGATCCTGTTGAAAGATGTAGATCAATGTTTCTCAAAGAGGGCGGAATCGCCGACTTGGGGGCGATTTTGATGGGCAAGGGGGCGAAAAAATCAAAGGAGGCGATAGGGGGGCGAAAAAACACCAAGGGGACGAATATGCTCAACCACTAATCGAATACTGAGTTAATTTGAGTATTATACTATTATGACTTGTTAGTTCCTTGCAAATTTTAATTTACTGTGATAATCGTTGGAGGTTGTTGCTAAAGCAATTTAGGCTATATGTTGAATTTTTACTCTGAACGGTGTATGTGCCCGGCTACAGCTTGGATTATTTCAGGGCTGCGGAGCCGTCGTAAAAATGACACAGCTCCGGCTCCGGAGCTCTTCTTTTCATGAACAAGGCTCCAGCTCCGGAGCTCGTGAATTTCATGAGTGTGGCTCCGGCTCAGGAGCTCTCATTTTTCATGGCTCAGACTCCAGCTCCGGCTTCTGTTCGTTTTCACACATTTATAGTTCAATTGTCTTGGTGTGCCTCAAGTTGAATGGAAAATGAATTAAATCAAGTACACAAAAACACGAAAATATAGCAAACCATTTTGAGTAATTTAATTTGATAGATTTTGCAAGCAGCGCTGCTGCAATGAGGAAATCAGCGAAAAAATATCAATCACAGGTTCAGACGATTCAGAGTTCCTAGCAGAAACGCAACTCAATACAACGGTAATATAAACAATTTCTGGAAAGGCAGTCGCTGGTTTTGCCTTCAATGCCTGAGGACCTTTTGTTATTTCTTACGACAGAATCAAGATAATAGTTGTTTGGAAAACTACGTTTGTGTCCGAGCATTTAAACACAGACCAGTCCCAATTGACCAAGTGTTTTGCACTCGTTGTATGCTTTGCCTGTTGCAGTCTTGACGATTCCAGCTAACAGCGCTGCCCTGCCAAACCATAAAAAGAGCGCAAAACACATAGTCGACTTTCATGTGTTCTTTCAAACGCACACACATTTGCATTAACCCAAATGCGAATATGTGTTTAAAAGCCCTTTGTTCAAAGAAATAATATAACTTCTAGCAAGAAATATACATTTAAGTTTTATTGAAAATTTCTGATTTCTTATCTTTTGCACTCATCATAAGCAGTGATGAATCACAAAGTAAAGTACAGTTTAACACCCTAAGCTTAGGAGAAAATACGACTGATGTTTACCGTGCTGGAAACATATTTTTACCACAGATGAAAACCAAGAAAAGTCCACATTTGTTTACAATGATTTTTATACCCTCCTGATAATGTACTGCTATGCAAAGCAGTGCCAGTTCGCTACCAATTATTTATAACTTTCATGTTATGCTACTGCTTGTAAATGTAATGTTTCCTAGTGATCTTTGTCAGTAATCTAGTAGTTTTTTTAAGGTGTTTTAGGGACCCGATTCTGGTCCCTAGAATTGAAAATCGGGTCTCTACAATCAAAGAAAACTCAGATCGGGTCTCTAGAATCATTGAAAAATGGGCCCCTACAGGTCCACACCGGGTACCTAACCTGAATCTTGTAAAACGTGATAGTAAGCATTGTGGTTTCTTATAAAAGTCCTGCTTTACAATGACGTGCCGTGCATTTAACGCTTAAATCTGCAATAGTATCATATCTTTAACCATACTCCCTGCTAACAGCATGGCCACATAGCTACAAAAGTTATGGATATTTTATTATATACCTACTCATTATAGCTCGGTTCTTTTTAGATCGCAACACTACTATATAACTCCGGTTCCGGTCGTAAATTTTCAACTGAATTCCGGATCCTGATCCTGATTTTTAATATGAGCTCCGACGCTCCAGCTCCGTAGCTCTGGATTATTTTCACAAGAATTCTGAATGTAATATTAGCGTCGTAATACATTTGCTTAGTTCAGCTTTTTAATGATTTCGTTCAGCTATTTAACACTTCTTTAAATATAATTCTTTAAATTTACTACCCTGTGTTCACTTTATCAGCCGTGGGCGGCGAAAACGACGTGTCGAGAGTGAAAAGGGGGGATGGAATAAAAAAATTTGAGAAACACTGATGTAGATCATATCCCGTCAGTGGTTCTATGACTACAGCCACCTGGACAACTGCCACCCGGACAACTTCCAGCGAACAACTGCCACCTAGGACAACTGCCACCTATGACAATTGCCACGCAGTACAAGTGCCACCAGGACAATTGCCACCTACGACAACTGCCATCTAGGACAATCGCCACCGGGATAACTGCCACCCGGACAACTGCCACCTAGGACAACTGCCACCGAGGTGGCAGTTGTTCAGGTGGCTGTAGTCCGGATACCCCATCAATGCAGTCCGCACAGCACGAATATGGTCTGAGGAAGATGGGTGGATGTTGTTGTTTCGACGGTTCGCTGTAAACTGCTCCAGAAACAAAATAATCTGCCTGGATGTGAAAAGGCAACGTACGCGCAGGCTTGAATGAGTGTCGACGAGGTCCGTCTGAAGAATTTAGGTTTCATCTCAAGACATGTTTTACTGTTTCAACAAACTTGACGTGTCTCTTTGACTAGAATATGGGATACATTACGTTCCCGTACAAAATAATAGAGTTGCGCAGGGTGGCCCAGTAACTGCATGGTACGTCGGGGAGTGCGAAACACAAACACGGAAAAGTGCATCAGCTGCAACGTTTTCGCTGTCAAGTTTGTGGCGAATTTCGTATAAGCTTATCACTTGACTACACTCAAGTGTGCAGTGGCGAATTTCGGCATTCTTTAGTTTCATTGATTCCTCTCGTCAAACACGAACAATATCTTGGAAAGTGACCAAAATGAAACGTCTACCATCATGGGCGTCCGCAGAAATTTTTCCAGGGGGGGCAACTTCGACATTTTGCTTATTTTTTTCAGGTTGCAAACGATGCAATGCAAATGAACCTCGCAAAAAGCTTTACTCTTTCTACACCGCTAAGAAAATCTCGCATGAAAGCACGCACTCCTTTCACATTGTTTTGAAATCGTATTCATGTAGAGCTATATTCGAGTTTGCGAAAAGTTGTAGGCTACTTTCTGTCATCCTAATAGCTTTTGCTGAATTGGGGTTTCATCCAATGTCATTATTTTTGTGAACTATAGACAATTGAGTCTGAATTGGACTTAAAGTATCCACAACTACGTTTGCGGTGCTCAAATAAGTCTGTGCATGTTTTCTACAATTTGGCTATCAGAAATGCTTTTCCTTTTCATAAACTGCTTAATATCTATTTTTCAAATAATTTAAGAATAATCAACGTTAAGTTCATCAGTAGCGGTGAAATAACACGAAAGTTAGACACGCTCGCAAAACTCTTCCAAGCAATGAGAAGTAGACCAGTAAGCTGACAACGACTATCGGACAACTTACTAAAGTTAGAACACCAGGCTTACCAATTGCGCAGATGAATTGTGAAAGCTCGCCAAAGCAAATACAGCTTTGCACTTGCTCACTTAGAAGTCAGAACTAAGCCTTATGTCTATTTCGACAAGCCTGCATACATAAGAAGCCACGCAGTGTGTAAATAGAAGACTGCATAAGCGTAGTTTGATTAAGACAGTGTGGTCCAACTACAGGCCCGCGGATAGAATTTTCAAAACGCGCGAACTTTCTCAATATTTTGTTGTGTATATGTTGCAGTAGGTGTAATTTTAATCAGAACAAGCATAACATCTTTTTATTAAAATGTACAACATTAACGGCGCTAGACTACTAGACTGCATGGGTGTCGGAAGGCAAGGCCAAGGCCCCCCTTGGATTTAGAAAATTTTAGCTAAAAAAGGTTTTCTTAGTTTCGATTGGGTAAAAACAAATTTTACCACTACCACCCAAAGACTTTTTGGAGAAATCCTCTACTGGCCCCCCTGGAAAAAATCCTTCCCACGCCCATGCTATACTGTAGGGAGATTCTCGAAATTAGTCAGCAAAGATAGGCTTCCCAAACTGAAAGATTTCGCACAAAAATTTACTCGATGTTTGGGGCATACTTTCTGCCATGAAGGAAGCCCAAATCTAAATATAGAACTCGAATTGCACACGAAACACTGGACAACACTCTCAGACTTGTTGCAACTAATATTTTGGGTTTGATATAGGAAAGATAGTGACAGAAATTTCCACCACAGGCATCCCACTGATAGAGATTTGTACTAAATTGCTATTTGTTGATATGTCATAATTTCAATGTGAATCTCTTTTCCACATCATTTGTTAGAAGTGGCTCGCAAGCTTTTGTAAAATGGCCGGCAGGTCACATCAAGTTGTACCACGCTGATTAAGTTATTCACTCAGGCACATTGGTCACACTCAGTCTCACATTAACAATGGATATTTCACACTTGTTGATGCATTGCTATAGATTCACTATGGCTTATTTCTACGCAGCATAAAACTACGTGGCTTACCGCGATCAGCAGTCACTGTCTCGCTGGATTATCTGCCAAGCAGGCCCGTCGCCAGGATTTCGCAACAGTGGGGCCAAAAATCACAAGAGGATGAACATTTTTAAATACAATACTGGATGGAGGCTACACAGCCACCGGGGGAGCAAACATGAAATGGGCACACATATTTTAAATAGGGGGGCGCGGCCACCAATGGTCCCAACACTGGCGACGCCCTGCTGCTAAGATATTTGCGTTCCACAGCAAGCAGCAATCAGTGTTGCCACTCTGTCATGAAGAAAAACCCTAGAATTTACCTTGAAAATAAACCCAGAAAATAATAAAAAACCCCAGACATACAAATGTTAAGAAAAGTCACAACCAAAGAAATATACGCTACCGGTACTTCTTGCACAGAAAAATTGAGGTAATATGTATGATTTCCATCAACTTTTTAACAAGTTTAAGTCTATTTTTAAACTTGCTGACAATTTACAAGTAGGTTCGCAACAAATCAAATGTATGAAGTAATGTCAAAAGTTAGTTTGGTCTTTTCTAAAATACGTTTGATGTTTTTTTTTACTTTCACTTAAATGCACAAATTGAATCATGTACATGATACATTCAATTCAAGGTCTCACAGTTTTCTTTTCATCCTATTCTTTGCAGTATTTCAATACTAATTTAACATTCAAAATTTTACATTCATGCCAATCAAAATGCGTGTGTCGGTTGTAAAACAATCAACAGATTCTCAACCACAACATCTTCAAAACCAAAAAAGCATTCCAAAATCATGCACGAGCAGCCCTTGACATATCAGCCATAGATTAGAGTGCTGACTTGTCTAGTCAGTAATCTATAAAACGTTAGATTTCAAACAATGTGGTTAAGCCTAGCCCTACTCAACTTTGCATGGCATTGTACTGACTGCACATTACGCCTGTGAAACTACTGTATTCTTCAATGGAAAATACAATAATACAACATACATTTCTAAAATTCGACCAGAGCAAAAAAAAAAAGATTTTCAATAAAAATGCCTGAACACCAGATAAAACAGAAAAAAAATAGACCTAGTGAAAAAAACAGCAGTGGCAACACTGGCAGCAATATACAGCAAAACGCCTCTATTGTAACTTGAAGTGAACCATGCTATTGCTGCGCAATAAAGACCAACAGCAGAAGAATCCGCTCCCAAATTTGGCCATGCAATGGAGCAGACATAAGTGAACTGCAAGCTTGTCACTGCATGACACCACGGGGAACGGCAAACCTAGCTCTTTTGCAGTGTTAGTGTCTTACCGGCAAATAGATTGTCACTGCAAGAATCAAAACACTTAATCGAAATTGAGCTGCTGACTTCATCGTTTCTAAAAATTTTTGGTTGTAACACCAAATTTCCAGGGGGGTCAAATGCCCGTTTTGCACCCCCCTGCGGACGCCCATGTCTAGCATGTGTCTCTGTGCACGTACGGCTTTGACTATTTCTGTGGCCTCTTTTCAAACCACACAGCAACGTGTTTTACGATCACTGAATGTTCAAAACATGTTCGCTGCATATCATATTCGCATCTCGAGATGAAATAGCGTCCAAGGCGTAAATCGGATGCGTGTGTTTTCGACCACAGGTGGAACGATCAACCAGTGTAGCTTTTAAAGTTAATTCATTTTTGTCAAGTTGCTAAAAAATTGCAAAAGAAGAAAATATTTAAATCTGCCTCCAAAGTAGTGTTTTCAGTTTCACTGAATATTTTGAGAACCGAACGTTCAGGAAAATGTGAAGAAAATTATGAAACTTGATTGACCTGTTCCAGGGTTTCAACATTTTCAATGCCGCAGTTGCAACGTCATTCATGACTGCATTTTGCCATATTTCTTCGAATTATGACCAAAATTAAAACATGTTTTTTTTGGGAAGGGGAGATACGAATCAAGCAAAGTGTTTCTGAAATCGCTGAAAAATGAAAATTATTGCAGAAGACCACATACAGCTTTCCCCATTAGTATCACTTGATTGTTATCTTCAGGTCTAGAAATTTGAATGAGAAAACACACAACAAACGTCAATATTTTGTTGAAATAAATGATATATACCATTTTGACAATAACTATCATATTTGCCAGAAACATTCATTGAATGAAGCACAGATAGCTTGGACACAAAACAGGTGTGCCCAAACATGAGTAGAGGAGAAGGAAACACTTACATGTCATCCTTTAATATTATGTGGGCGAATGTGGTGGTGACGTAACGAAAGCATCCAATCTCTACAGAAATGTGCATAACATCCTCATTGTCATGTTTGGTGAGTTTTTACCTCGGCGTCCGCACATTTCTATACTCAATAAATCTCTTACTGGGATTGATTTGAGGTGGAACGGTCCAGGTCAGGCGTGCACAGGCTTTCCGCTATTGCCGCCCGTATTACGCTTATATCTTATGAATTGTGGCCGCCAGTGAGTTCGCGATATTTTTTTGCATTGTTTCTGTTTTGTTTCCACACACTGAGCCTATATCCTGCTTCTGTACGTCTGTTTGGCCGTCTGTGTACTAAGTATAGGCATTTTACATTACATGCGCAAGGCCGCATAAATTTTATCGAAGGCGGCAGACCGCGCATCCCTGGTCTACTTTCTAGTTGATAAACATGCCCTTTGGTATAGGCATTTTATTCCGTTTCAAAGACAGTGTGGCTGTTCCAGTTGAAAGTGGGATTTAACCTAATAGTTTGTAAGGCATAGAAAAGCTAAAGTTCCCGAATTTCCAAAAGCTGTTTTGAAAGATGAAACTCTTGTCGATGGCAAGAAAACGCAAAATTTACTTGTCTTTTTTGAGAAGAAACATTTAACGAATGCTCTCATGTTTTTCCAAGACAACTGTCTGTCACAACAGCTTCTGAAATTCTGCAACTCACACTCATGGGACAGACACATTTTATTATATACCTTTGTGCGCGACGCTTTACGAAAAAATCTTAACAGATACAAGTAAAAATCATTTGCAATTCAGTGAAGAGTTGGAACGAAGGGCATTACCTCAAGAAATAGTTTTAATATTGATGTTCCTACAGGTTTGAAATTAGTCATTCGGGGTACTCCGAAGAGAGGTCGCACAATTGCAGAACAAACAAAATGCTTACGCAACAGTTTACACTCACATATTATCATGGCTATGCGTTTTCAGTTCAACAAACCAGCACAACATGGTTTTGTTCACACAACATTGATTGAATCTAATGCTTTCAGAATTGATCATAACAACAACTTTAGGGTTTAATGGACAAAAACGTCAATCATCACAGAATATATTGCCTTCAAGCCAGGGATCAATCCTAGTAACGTCGCACATTGTTCACAGTGTAATGTGGTGAGTTATTGCAGCATTCCTCTCTGAACATATCGGAGCCGAGTTGATCATCACTGAATCTGACCCCACGCGAACTTGTGTCGTGATCACGATGACGATCTTCGTATTTGATGCACCGCTTCCCGCACAGGTACTGGTCAGAGCTCCCGGCGTAATCTCGTGACCTTTCACCCTTGCATTCCTTGGTGTAGTGATCCTCGCGTCGGTGCATGAAAGACTCCTTTTCCGTGCGGTAACTGCCGTCATGGTGATGTCCACCTCTGACACAGGATTCATTGTGGCGTTCGACATATTCATTGTGACGTGGCCCTGTTCTGTACTCGGAGGTGAAACCGCTCTTGTAGTAGTTTGGCTCAAGGTAAGAGTGGTTTGCGTCACAGCCATAACCGTCATACCGGAAGTCGTCAGTTGACATCACAATGGCGCATCGCGAGGGCAGGGAAACCTTTTCGAACAGTGTACAGACATCATTAAACGAATATTCAATTATACCGTTTGCTTCTCTTTTTTCAATACAAAGTGTGTCAAACTTAGTTCTACATTACACCATTTGCTTTTGGCATAAAACGTTCACGTGCAGCAATTGTTTGTTGTGTAATAATCGCAGATTTCGTCAAAAGATGTGCCTTTGCGGTCGCTTACTTTAAAAACACTGCAAATTTTGTTTCAATCGACTAAAACAACCCAAGGCAAAGTGACTGTTTTAATGATGTCACGAGCATATAACTGATGTAAATTGCAACATTCCATGTTGCAGGGTCACCATGACAATTAAAAAGAGTTTGCAGGGATGATTTGATTGATTTTTGGCATCTTTCTATTAAATCGAAATATTTAGATGAAAATTCTTGCAATTGAAATTCATGCCAATGACATGAGAAGTCATTTTCAATCCAAATATTTAGGTATCATGTGCTGCTCACCACTATTGACGTAGCTTTGTCGTCACAGTTATGCATTTGTGAAAAGAACTCCAAAGATGACTGGTTTCTGCCACGGCCTCCAAAAAATTTGTCATCGGTGTCGAGAACAATTTTATATCTGAAAGGAAATGTTGTTAGTTGTGTAAAACTCTGTAGCAAGGTAAGATTTTTTTGCATCGCAGTTTATCAAATCGCGAAACAGCAGCGGTTTTGCTGTGCTTGCTACATACTTTTTAACATGATCTGTATTTTTTCCTTACTTTCCTGAATTGTCAATTCCAAATCTGTAATCGGAGTAGCTTGTGGTTGGATGGAAGTTGAACAGAAACAGGAGTCCCGACCTCTCAAAGATCACCACCTTGTGTTCATTGTGTACGCGAATGAATCGAGCCTGTTTGATGAAATGACACAATAACAAGATAGATTGGTTTCGTGACCCTATGAAAATATCATTTGAAATATTCGAAACGACCGGAATAAAAGAAATTTCATTCCGAATAATTTAACATTTTCCCACATTTGGTGAAGGATTTTGTCGAAATGTGTTGAGTTTTTAGCAGGTGTGCTTTATACATGCGTTCTGTAAAAATAGAGATTTGAATAGAATAATTTCATCATTCTAATTAAAAATGTGTGAAATCTTGTCTTAACCTAGAAAAAAACGTCTTTGAAAGCAAATCAGGCAAATGTTAGTTTGTTTGTTTAGAAGCATCAGTTTCAACTTTACTTACTGGTCTTGCGTTCAACCAACCGAATTTTCGCTCGAGCTGATTTAAAGCAGTTTCGAATCGGTTCAAGTATTTGAATCTCATTCCATCGGTGCCTCCAAGTTCGTGGCGTCTTCCTCTGCACTCAAAATCTGGAGTGTCATTCATGAGAGACATTTCACCCAACGCAGGCAAGTCATACTCGTTGCCTGTAAGACAAAGCTGTTGTCAATTTTATGGGAAGTTTTCGGAAGAACGGCTCTTAAAGACTTTTTACAGATGTAGTTTACATTTATTGTAAATACAAAGATTGGAGTGAAACACACGGTTTTGAGATCAGATGTGCACCTATCTGACTGCAATGCGCTTCATGGAGATTAAAATTATTTTCGCTGAAATCGGATGAAAAAACAGAGTTTTACCCATGAAAGTGAGATATCCACCGTTTCCAGCAAATGCATTTGTAAAGAGCTTGATCATTTTGTGCAGACTTATTCCTCTCTCCAACCTCGGGGACATGGGAACCTCTTCCGACATCCGTTCTCCTCCCATCAAGAAGTGAGCCAGGGCCATTTTCCTGGACATGTTCTTAATACAATGAAAAGAAATTGTGATCCTGCCTGTAAGTGAGATGCGATGGAAGGAATTTTGTAATGTTGGTGTCGTATCTGATCAAGGCGCACTGCACTGAGTATCGCGGATTGATAGAGTGATGTCATCGGTTTTATCAGTTAATCTTGAAATATACGTTTTGTATAATTTTTGAAAAGGTTGAAATACGAAAACGCATTAACACTCGTTGTGCTTTTGTAGACATTAGTGGTCCAATTCTGACGTAATGCTGGCAATATATGAACCAAAAACTCTACCAACACATTTCGTGTCGTGTATCTTCGTGACACTTTGCATCCTTAAACTCTTGGCGTCAATTTCCTGTGCGAGTAACGTGCCTTGGCTCTACGTAATATTTTGCGTTTTACTCTGCTAGCGACCATCCCGACAGTGAAAGACAGAGTGCCGTGCATGCACGGCATAACGCCACAACAAGGTTGATTTGTAAAAGAGCGTGCCTTATCAGCAACGTCAGGGCCTCATCAATATTTTTCAAATGATCTACTTCACAAGGTAAAAGGAAAAATGCAGTTAAATATGCTGGTGGGTCTTGCATCCCATGCGAGTTTACTGGATTCAAGTTTGAAATGAGTGGGGAGTCCGACACGTCCAAAGCGTTGTTTGGAATGACGCTCAAAATGCGAATACGATATTGCATGTCTCTGTTGCGTTTTAGATTTCAACTAGTCTACAAAAAAGGATAAAAAGCAAGTTTAGCAAAGAGATCTTCATTACCCATAATGTACTGACAGGCAATTGTTAAAGAACAATGGCAAGTTCAAACATTTTATTTTTAGTTTGAACAGAAATACAGCAGTTTTCTTGAAAATGTTTTCTTGAAAACTATCGGCGCTGCATATAAAGCACATAAAATCCTGTTTGAAGAATATATAAAACCTTCACTTTTCGTCTGGTTTCGCCTTATTGCTGAAAAAACAAAGCATGATTTTGGTTAAACTGCCTTTGCATATTCAGAGTACAAGCAATATTCACAATGTCCCTTGGATATAGTTTCATATACAATCAAATATTGTCTTTGATTGCAAATTACTGGAAGCAGTATCGGGAATCGTGTTTCTTTGAAACAATCAACAAAAATATTTCAGATGCTATAACATTGCAAAATCCGACTTACTTTGTCATAGTAATCTGGAAGAACGATGTATTTTTCTCCAGGTCGTCTTTGTGAAAGTGCATCACAAATAATATCCAGTTTCCATTCCTCGTCGCTGTTGTGCTCCGTCAAAAACTGAAATAGGAAATGGAAAGGTACCACTACAACAATATGTGCTGTTATCACAAAAAACGGGATATACTTTGGCAAAAATCGGTTTCATTTTTTGAAAAATGTTTGTTTTCAACAAAAATACAGATCTTTCGTCACATGACCAACATGAAAATGAATATTACAAGTGCAAAACCGAAAATATCGTTTCGACTCAAGACACACAAGTTATTGAAATATTAAATTCTGGAAACCGTCTGGCATACCTTAATCCATTGACGAGGAATATCCATGTTCAGTCTGTAATCAAACCCTAAACCACCTTCTTGAACAGGCCGACAAATGCTTGGATAACCGGTATTTTCCTTCGCAAAATGGAATTTAAAAATGTTATTTTGAAAATACAGTATGACTAAAGCCTGTTGTTTTGTGTGAAATAAACAGAAAACGTGAGAGCTTTCATCGTTTACCAACTGTCAAACCTTTCGTCTAAATTTTAATTGTTTTTACATCACACGGCTATTATGCACATGGGCGTCGAAAGGGGGGAGACGGGGGGGTTTGAATCCTACCTAGATTTTCAAATTTGAAATTTCTCTGTTACATTTTTAGCAGAAAAGGTCGTTTTTTAGTTTCTAGAAGAAAAAATTGAATTTCATTACTTTTGGCCCCCCAATGGAAAAATCCGCTAATGGCCTCCCTGGAGAAGCAGTTCCGACGCCCATGACTATTCAAAAAACTACATGCTGCATGCCACATTTTTCAACAAATAGCAGAAGTGTCGTTTAAAGCAACATAATATTTTTTCTACTATTTGTCCAACCTCTGCAATTGTAATAACGTGAGGATAGAACTGATGCAACATCTGGTTTGCCAGCATGAGATATGACATCGATTCCAAGTCTGCGCTCATTCCAAAATAATCTCGATAATCCTTGCCAAACGTCCAGTCTAGTAAAATGCAAAGTCATCTTTACATAGTCCTTTTATATTCAGCTTTATGAAAATGAGAATAGTTGTTTCCCATCTTCAAGTTTAAATGAAAATGTAGTGATTGAAAACGCAAGAAAAAGCAAAACATGTTGTTTCGAGATTTCTGATATTCAGACGGAATTTCTTTTGCACTGTGATGAAGACATCGGTGCAGGATTACAGTAATTAGAACATGGTGCTCTTCCCGAGTGGATAGGAGTGACTAACTCAAGCAAATGTAATTGGTACTAATCGAAACATTATGGGTAAGTATACGAAGTAATTTAAATCGTATTTTGGAAAAGACATTTCTTGTAGACACTCTGAATTGTTTAGAAGATTGTGATGTTGGCCATAACGTACTTTGCTCACTTCACAGTTCACCTCTGATTTATTCTTACTAAAGAATCATAGATGCAAGGAGCTTTCACAGGTTTTAAATTTTGCCAGATTTTTGTCCTCTGTGTTTTCATGCCTGAAGAAGTTTCATTTGCAATAATGTTTATTCAAAATTCCAACAAAGTGGTTGAACAGACGTCTTTTAGTTACAGACCATTTTCAAAATGGCCCTGTGTGATTCCATTACATTCCTTCCAGACATCAGAGAAATACACGCTTTTCCTCAACTACGAGTTTAACTTTGTCAATTCTAAATCAAGCAAGCATTATTACAAGCAAAATAGTGACAAATCGAATTAAATCAGAAAAAAAGATATGTTTTTCACACAGAATCTACAGTCACGAATACCTCTTGATCTCAGATCAATGTCTCGGTTGTTGTTAAAGATCATGGACGTTACGCCTCTAAATTTAAACCCGTCAAAGGAAAACTCATCCACGTTGTAGCGCAAGTTGGACAGAAGGAAACGTAGAACTTCACGTCTGATGCACAGAAAGCAAATTGCATAACTTTCATCTTTATACAGAACAGTTTGCCTTGTTATGTACAGAATGGCTTGTTGTTGACAACAATGAGTGTCCAACAAGTTGCATATTTTGAAAGAAAAACCACGTTATGATATTAATTATTATCTTCACAAACGATTTCTTGGAAAACTTTTGTGAAATGAAATTGTTCCATTCTATTGAAACACGACGAATGTCAACTGAAGTATAATGCAAATATTCTGGCAATAAACACAAATCTTACTTTGTTACGTCGAATCGCCTTAAACCACTTTCATTTGAACACGTTCTCCATCCTGGACGGAAATAGCACTCATCGGTCCAGCCAAAGAAATTAAGGTCATGTAGAGCGTTTTCCGAAGCAAGACCATGCATCACGTCCATCAGAACATAGATTCCCATTTCGTGAGCAACATTGATGAGTTCTCTTAACTCATCA
>JGI24158J21664_10002422_pt1 | contig 22580 bp, 11 predicted proteins | sample Ectturendosymbi3_FD_21664 | JGI IMG/M metagenome (IMG submission 21664)
CGGAAAAATAACATGTCAATATGGCCAGCCATAGTCTGAGTGTGAAAGGTGCTTCGAAACTTATGTCGTGATTTTCAACTACATTTTCAGGTGCTCTGGTTAACGCCACGGTTTAACGTTGCTGCTTAAAAGCTTTGCTGAAAAACAGAAATATTTCAGGCGCGGCGTTGTAGCTAACACTGCCAGATTCTTGCGCTTCTTAGAAATTTTGTCATATTTAGCTCCTGATGGCATTACAGATTTCGGCATGGAGCTAGCTAAACACTGCAATCTCGCTTTCTGCTCTTTCGTTCTAAGAAATCGACTGATCAAAAACCTTTTCTCACGTAACACGCAATAACGCGTGGTGTAAATGGCTTGACTAACTTCATATGTTTATGATGAACGTAACAATAGTAGCCATCGGAAGAAAAGTGCGTTTCCACCATACATTACCCTTTATGACGAAATAAAGGTCGCAGTTCGGCTGCGGCTACCTCCAAACGGCACAAGAAGTTACGAAATCATTGATACCAAACAGCAACCACAGCAGAACTAACTTTGCTGTAGCACACACATAGTATCGTTTTCGCGTTATTTGTGCAGTAGGCATGATGCACGAGTACATAAACCTATGCCAAAACAACGATTATTAGGAAAATTTATAAGCAAAATTCAAATATTTGCATTGAACATAACCGAAAATATTTATATTCAGTAGTGCTTACTAAAACTGGCAGAAAGTCAAACTTGTAGAGAAATCATTAATGATACTCAACGCAACATTGGAATATAGAGTTGTATTCTTGTATCTCTTTTGAATCGCGACAGTTTTTCAAACGAATATTTTATTTAAAACAAATAAATGTCATCACGTGGGCCCCCTTAGAGCGGAGGGTATAATTATCAAAGCACGTGAATGAAATGCATTTTTGCCTAAACTTTTGAGACAGATACTTATCAACTCTCAGACACTGAAACACAAAGTTAACTTTATAATACATATTTTATGTGTTTTCTATGACATAACAAACTTTCTTTTATACACTCAAAAAAAAGAAATATGATTTTGTTGGTATATTTTTAAAATGCCGATATTTTTTCCCCAAGTTTTCGATAAATCAAAACTTTTGGGGTTGCCCCCAGCTCCTACACCACTGTCTGTGTGACTTTCGGTGAAATAATTTCAAACAATTGCAAATCTCAAAAATCCGCTCAGCGGCGCTGTTGGCGCTGCATGTAAACATGGTGACAGACGAACTTGCAACAACAGACTTTGAACGCGTATGCTTTCCCTTTGAAACAAACGAAAGCGGTTGGCATTTGACCAGAACGTAGCCGATAAACGACGCTGGAAGAAAGCAAATGAACGAATGCACAAAAGAAACAAAGCAAAGTAAAATGGGAGAAAACATAAGGCGTGACTGTCATGACAAGGACTTCTATTGAAAACAATAGGTCGAACCGACTTTTTCAAACTTCAAATCGCGTCTTTCACAAACAGTTGTTGACAGCCGTTAGTCATATTGGACGTCCTCTTTCTCAAAGTGAGGTAGTCTTGACCCTTCGGCCATGGTGTAAATTGGTGAGGAAATGATTCCAGAGACAACACTGCAAGTCCCGCTGCTACCAAGCCAATTGTTTCCGTAATTCGTGGCGACACCGTCTCTTGACCTGATTTCCAAGCAATACTGCAAGAAGTTCAGACCTGTCACTTGGCGACCATTCTTTCAGCATTTAACATAATGTGTCGGTCACTGAGAAGCACGCGGCACTGTGATTGTACTTTTAGTATCTCTGAAACCATTATAAGTTGGACAAGAAGCGGAGAATGAACGAAAATGCTGCAAGAACCAGCCACCTGCTACGTTGAGGTGAAGGCTTACTAGAAGATTGAACTTCAGAAATTCTACATATTGCAATGATCTTTTTTACGCACAGCACGAAGAAGGGCAAGCCGAAAACCACCTCATGGTTTTTCAATGTTTTTTTTCGTTAAAACCACCGCACGATCATTAATCTGATCTTAACACAGTAAGCTCATCAGCGAACAGAGACGTTGTTCCTGATGCCAAAGTAACCACCATCGTCCTGATGAGCGTGAACTCGCCAGATTCTTCCAACGTCCTTGAAGATGAGCCATGGACGGTACGCAGCTGGTCTCAGGCCAACTGCTGATTTCCGACTCCGATCGTGGACGACCCGCAAGATTCCTCGCTTAAAAATATCTGCAACGAAAAACACACAAATCATACGGCGTTCTTCCGGAAACTCATATTGAAGCACCACAGCGCTATCGCCTGGCTTAGGTGAAAGGAAAGAAACTTTTCATACCAACCGTAATTTTAAACATCGCATTTACGTCCAAGGCATATTACTTGACTTTCCCAGTGGAGCAGTCAGACCCGTAGCCAGGTTCTATACTTGGGAGGCAAAATACAGATTTAGGGGAAAAAGATATTTGTTTTTCTTATATGTTTAAAACAAATATTTCTGGGCAGAACAAAATTTGGGGCACAAAAAGAATTTGGGGAGCATTGCCCCCGGATGTCCCCCCATGGCTACGGGCCTGGGAGCAGTTATGTTGCACAGGGCGCCTACAACACATGCAGAGTATAATACTGAGTGAATAATCCTGGACCAATGGTTCTCAACTTTTATGAACTCCCGACGAACTAATCCTGTGCATAAAATCAAATGACGCACAGCCTGAAAATTATTCACAGATTGTTATTCATGACTTAAAGATCACCAGCCATGAACGAACTGACTTATGCGCTTGAAGTTACTGTTACCTCATTGTCGAAATTAATTTAGCTGTTGTTACGTCTCTGCGCACAATGCTTGTAACGTCTGGCAGGCTCACACGAATATCGATTGGGATTGATGTTTTTCTGAAATCTTAAGCTATTGGCAGTGAAGGTGGATTTTAGTTTGCGGCGCCCTTGCAATATCAGAACTAAGCACCAGGTCGTCGCGACAACCCATTTGGGAATCCCGGCATTCGACCAAGACCTGAACATGTTTGCCTTTGAAAAGGTTTAACGGCTCAGGTCATTTTTTGTCGTTTCTCTTTTCAATTATGACATAACAGACAAGTTCTGCGGCTTTATATTCGGTCGCGCGCAAACGCCAAACAACATCCTTACAGAACCATAATGCCTCGAAAGCAACTTTTCCTGTTCGCACCTGTGTTTTTGGCACCTTGCCATGTAACAGCAGACGCTTCACACCGAAATCATGCCACGGTGTGAAAGGAGCAGAGCAGGTGCGGTTAAAATGCAAATGTTTGAAAAAAATGTAGCATATGATCTACGAACAACTTGGCGCCACTAAAAGTTTACGAAAAAAAATTTTCTTTATTCACAACAGAACTCATTGCATTTCTTCTCATACAAAAATGGCGGCGCGTTCGCAGGAATGAAACCTTAGCTTTATACACAGGGACAGACGATCATCACAAAAAACAAAACCAGTCAGATTGGCACGGCTGACCTGCCAGCTGGTATCTCCTCAAATGTCAGACATTAACTTTATTGCCGCCAGCGCTGATGATATATTAACCGTTCGTACCAATTCTTAACATTGCCAATGTGACCAACCATGCTTATTGTAAACTGTGGGGTACCAACCATGCTTATTGTAAACTGGGTCCAACAAACCATGATCATGAACCCTAGGCGTAGCGATGGGGGAGGGGCAAAAGGCCATGCCCCTCAATTTTTAGAAAATACAGTCATTTTGTGCTTTGAGATGCGCTCTTCCAACCATGTTCATTGTAAACCGTGACTGTTCTGCGATAATTTCCTTGTGATGAGCTGATAAGCGCGTGCGCCAAATTTTGTTCGTGGAATGCTTACTTCTTAGTGTGCATTTATTACCCTTCGAGGAATCTTGTGCGGTTTGGTGCCTTTGCGTTATTTGGTGCTCATTCTGATTGTGGTGGTTCGTCAGGACAGTCGTGATCTGTGCTGTCGAAGTGCACGTTTTAGCTGAATAAAGCCTAAGTTGAGGTTACGCAAATATTTTTCATATCAATGACGTCGTCCAACAAACCATGATCATGAACCCCCCTCCAAAGTCTGTATGGGCGCAGCCGGGATATGAATATACGACTGAGCACGATTCGGAATTGAACGAACATATTTAAAGGAAGGGAACAAAACAAAAATTGGCTCTGCCGCAATACAAGCGCACGCGTGTCATGTTTGTGATGCAGTTCGATCCAAACACGTTACTCAACCTGCGACAGTAACAGATGTCAACCGCATTTATCTGATGGAAAACAAGTTTTTACTCATTCGGAGACATGGTGTCTCACGCAACGTAAGCAGACAGCGTGGTGGTCAAACTTGCGACAACGAACACTACCTTTCTATAATTTGCGCACACGCCTGCATGGTCTACACCAGGGGTGGGCAATTATTTTTGCTCAGGGGCCACTTTAAGAAGGCCGCATTTAGCTGAGGGCCGTGCCTTCTTATGAAAGTGGAAGCAAAGTCTCGGTTTATAGCCTCAGCACTAACATTTACTGAGAAGTTGGAGGAAATTTCAGATTTGAAGATTTTCCTGAATGCTTCTGCGGGCCACTGAAAACGCTGTGGCCAAATTTGGCCCGCGGGCCGCTATTTGCCTACCCTTGGTCTACACAGTGGCGTAACTGGAGGTTTGAGCCAAGGGGGGCAAAAGTTAGCTGAAAGGGGCCCACTACCTAACACTCGGAAAAAAGTTTAGAAATGATAGTTGATCCGGATGTCGGGATTGTTTATACTAGCTAAAAAAACGAAAACACCTAAAAATGCAAAAAAAACAACAACTTACTGAAAATAAAAACATACTAAATATCAAAATGTCAGTTAAAGGGGGCCCAGTGTTTACATTTAGCTTGCCAAGGGGTGGGTTCGCCCCCTGCTCCCCCGTCAGTTACGCCACGGGTTCTACAGTGGTCCAGGGGCCCATGAAGCACAGCTCCCTGTTCTATATCGTTTCTACTTATGGAAAACCAGTAACAGCTTACTGCATCAAGTTCTTGAAAGCGTTGTAGCGGTTGGGACAGTGGAAGGCGGAGCGGCAGTGCTTTCTGAACCTGGTTTGGGCAATGCTGTTGGTGTTAAGCGGGCGCCAGGCTGCGGACAGGTTTTCTGAGACGTTGCTTCCGCTTGGTGGCACACGTCAGCGTGTCCGTTCAACCAATCCTGAAGGGAACAACGAGTATTGAAAAGCATCTGGACTTCGAAAAACGACCATTTGCATAAAACTTAAATTGTGCGCAACTGCATTGTTTCCTGAGCAGCCATTACAGTTCGCTTTCACATCTTCGTCAAAATTAGTCACAGTTTCAGCAAAAGCGACTACCGACCTTAAAGTAAAAGAAATCAAATATGTTCTTAAAAACTTTTAGTTGGTAAATAAGTAGAATAACATTTCCACCAATAGTAAACGGGCCAATGAAATTGCTTGTTGTTTCCCAACTTGCAGTTCCTGCAGCTGTGATGAGTTCAAATTAAATTAGTGGGTTTGAAATAGAAACGCATCATCGACAAAATGGGTTAGACACACAAAAAGTTTATGAAAAGAATTAAGGTGTATTTCAAACTGCTAGCAACGAAGAGAAACGGCTTTGTAAACGACAGATTGTAGAAAATAACTGGTAAAAACACGAGTTATATCATCCTTCGAATTTACAGGCTATAAAGAGCATTAGCGCCCGAAAAGGATTACATCAAAATAATCGATGCAAAAGCTTTGTTCGAAACATGTGAAATTATCAGGAACGAATGAAGCGATCCATGACCTCGATGCGATATCATCTCGGCTATAGACATCCAAATGAGAAGTGCAGCATCCGACAACCTACACATCCACGATTCTTCCCACTAAACCGATCTTCGCCACATCATTGTTCTAGCTCCAACGAACTGGCTTAAGGTAACTCGCACCGGAGCGCTAACTTTTCGAAGAAGTTGTCCTGTACGCCAAGATGGAAAGAACGTTTCTTAAATACAACAGAAAGTACCTTTTCCTGGCAAGCAGTGGAGCAGTACGTCGCCTTGTGGCAGCCCGTGCATTTGCTCACAGCAGCAGCGCCGCAAGTGTCGCACTGAGCGCTGGAGACAGATTTCTTTTCGCCGGTCGATTTCGCCGACGGGTCGGTTGGAGGGGGTGGGGCCGCCTGTTTCGGACTGGGCGATGTTTCAGCTGGACCCCGAAAAAAGAAAACAACCAAAGAAAAATCGGAATAAGGAAAGAAGAACCGGAAAAAGAGCATATTATTGTAGGCAGCTTGGTTTCTGAGAACACGAGAGCAACCGACCGCTGAATGTCAACGTCATGACAAAACATGCAAACAGACTTCATCACAAAGCGCTTGACGCAAACCTTCGACGTCGTAAACTTGCGGTGGTTCTGATGTCCGCTTCGCCGGTGCAGGCTGCACTTGATAAACAGTTCGTGGTGTTTCCGGCAACGACATCTTCATAAAAGAAAAACAGAAAACGTTTGCTGAAGGAAGAACTCCACCAGATGTCTAGTATTTCACGCCGCCGGTCACGTTGGGCCACCATGACGTGCAAACAGGCTCCAAAACCAGGGCGCGCCTTGTTCAGAAGCGAAGCCAACCTGTTACAAGGCTCGGACGCTGAAAATTAAAAGTCCATGGCGCGTATCAGAACATGTACTCTTCGTTTTCGTCTGAGAATTTTTCTATTTTACTGTTGGTGCACGTTTGTCGTGATGTCACGAGCTTACAGGCACAGTAAAACTCGACTGCAGGACGCCACAGCGATAAAACTACCAACAAAAGCTTAACTGACGATTCTCGCAAAATAATTAAACACATAAAAAAACAATATTGGAAGCTGAACGCGAAATGCGTGAAAAAATTATTTTAACAATCTGGTAGAGCTGAAGAGAGAGGCGGTGTCATGTCGAACATTAATTCGTAAAAGTATGCTTGCGCAAGAGTTTTTCGAAAACTTTCTCTAGAAATTCAGCAAAACATGTACTTTTAGTGCATGTACGTGTGTACGACATTTGGAAGCTATTTTCCAGCAGGCAAGAACAAGCTTAGTTGTGAAAAGGAGACCTGACGAACACATTCTTTGCCCAGCAACTCGGAAGCGAGCCTTTGCATCAGAGTCACTCGCCGATTGGCGCAAATCGCCTTCGCGTCTTCCACGGCCGAGCTCAAGCGCTGGGCTTGGTCAACCAGGTTCTTGGTCATCTCTTCCAGCTGCCACCACATGCGCTGTTCGGTGAGATCCGACTGCAGAGAAAGGCATGTTTCTTCTCGAATATTTATCTCAAACAGGTGGAAGAAGCGTTTCCCGAACGCGTCGAACGTCATTGGCTCACCTCTGCTATCATGGAACGAATCAGAGCGTCGGTGTCGGGCGTGACGTTGATCGGCTTCGATTTGTGGCTGCTCGATGTCGGCAAAGGCGAGGCTTGAACAAACGGAGTGAGGCTCAAACTAAACTCTGCTCCGTAAACATTGGTCTCGAAATACGTTTGCTTTGCAATAGCACTAGCACAAGCCATGGGCGTCGGAAGGGGGTAGCAGGGGGACCCCTGGGTTTTGAAATTTGATAATTTACTATTAATTTTTTAGTATGAAATTGTTTTTTGTTATAGTTTTGAGCTTGTAAAATGAAATTTCACCACTGTTGGTCCCTCTTGGACAAATGCTTTTGGCCACCACCTGGAAAAATCCACTATTGCCCCCCCTGGAAAAAAAACCCTTCCTACGCTCATGGCACAAGCCAAGACTTGTTTTCTCAGACTTAACTTTCTTAACAACGATATTTGCATATTGTATCCAGCAAATAGTGTTGTTGCGACGAGGCCGCCCACAAGAATGTTAGCAACGAGATTGCGGTTCCACTTATGGGCATAAGCGTAAGACCGCACGCTTTTCGTTGTGACACAGCCGGAGAAGTTTTTTCTCTTCCAAATAATGCTGCGCGTGAGAGTCGTCAATACAACGTACGGGCAACGTCAGTGTTATTTACTGTTCTCGAAAAATCGATCAAGACGTCTCAATCTCAAAGATAAAGCCACACTTATGGTAAATAAATTACCTTGCTTCAAACGTTTCTCGTAGTGATCCAAAGGTAACTTTCATTACAGTACAAGACGTGATCACGATCGCTGATCTTATAAGATGCTCAGCTGGCATGGCTCTACTTCATTTTGATTTTAGGTAGTGAATTGCGGGCAGATTGGCTTTGCCCTTCGCTAAAACTTTTTTGAAAACGCCAGCTGTGAGCCCTAATTCTGGTTCATTAACACGACTTAAACGAAACATTATAAAACCAGCTGAAATCCCTGACGCGCCAGTCCAGTACCAGCCAAAGAGCCTGATAACTTTATAATGAACCAACACAAAGCCTTACAAAAGAAAACTCGTTGCGGGATGCCGGGTGTAGCGCTTTTCACTTCCTGGTCAAAGCTGGACGCTGCCCTCATCACTGACGGACTCCCGATCGGCGAATACGGTGCCGCACTCTTCTTCCGACGCTTGTACGGTTGGAACAACTTCACCGGACATGTCTGTAAAGTTAGCGGCGCTGTGCTTCCAGAATCACATCAGTAATAAATCAATGCCAGATTAACCATTAGGCTAAGGCCCTGGAAAAATTCGGCCCTCAATTTTTTTTTATTTATTGTTTTTATTACAAGTAACCACCTAATTATCTTCTAAAATTTATCAAAATTGACAAAATATCTTATCACACTAACCAAAGCAATTCAATTCTTTTGTATGACTCTTTCATTTAACATCACATTTAAAAAAAAGTGTGCTATATGCAGCTTAGTTTGCAAAATTATACACCCTTCTCTAGTAAACAGCCCGAGGCCTACAGTACCCTTCATCTAGTAATAATAATAATCAGCCGGCTGTTGCGGCAAAGCTTTACAAGGGTTCCACTTGAGCAAAGCCTGACAAACTTTCCATTGCAAACCATTCAAGTAAAGTTGCCACCTTACGTTATGTTCGTATACACGATCTGCCCAGTGGTCAATGGTAACAAGTCCTCAAAGCAAACTNGGATATCTTTACCGATGTTTAAGTGAAGTGAAGTCGCAGCACCACCGCAATCGGCAGTAAAAGGGCGGCATACATAACAATCAGCAGCAATGTGCTTTATACGGAGAGACTTAATAAGATACATCCCAAGCAAAAACTTCGATAAGAGAATCTTCTGCAGTTGTGGCCTAAAAAATTAAAATCAATGAGACCTTTATCACGTAGGAATTGCAAGAAGGTAATAAATAGGGTTTGTTTGGCAAAATACAGGAAGCATGCTACCCGTAGCTAGAACTGTTGCCAGAACAGAGCCCCAATTTGTTTAGGCAAGACAGGCCTATACTTGGACCGGGCCTTCAGGGTGCAGGTGCTCATTCGAGGTACTTCCCAGTAAACGAACTGCCCGGAAGCGAGTAATTTGTTTGAACAAGAAGTCAACGAGAAAAATATCACTAGCCTTAAGATGCAGAGAAAGCGCATGGTGAGTGAACTGTCGCCTGAAACCGCTGTAACAGAAAAAAAACATCTTGTTCCAGTTTTACATGTTGAAGAAATGATAGCTTTGCAGGTGAACGTTGAGCACCCTGACAAAACCAACGGCTTTCTACAAAACAGCCTTCGAACTTTCTCTCAAGTTATTTTTTTACGAACGTTGAAAACATCGCGATACATTTTTTAAGATGGTAATTTCAATTTCAGATTTTGCAGAACGCGAGTATTTGAAAACACCAATGTTTCGACTTCTGCTCTGCTGACACGATTGAAGAGCCATAACGAACCAGTGCATGCAAGCAGAAGGTGCGGACCGAATACAAGACACGGAGCCGTGTATCTTTTACCGAAGACAGTTTTTCGGCTGAACATTTGCAGCCTTTTCAAATCATCTTCGATGAACCAGCAAGGCCTAAGAGACTTTTCCGGGAGTCGCGAAAACAGGAACCAGAAATCCCGAAAATCAGAATCCCAAGCAGCAGACATCGTTTAGTGAAACCGCAGCAGAATTTCGTAGCTAGTCGTCAACAACTCACCACAGTGTTGTCGTCGCTGCACACCGCACAGGTGCACACGGCTGAGTGCGGGCGGAGGTAACCTTCGTTGATCAGCTTCTGGACAGTGTAGCCGCCGTAGCGGATGCTGCGCTTCCAGTCTTTGGACATGCACAGGCCGCAGGTGGACTCGAACTCGGACGGAGTCATCCACTCGTTGCGAAACAGGATGCACTTCCCGCGTTGCCCTGAACAGGAAAAGGTGAATTCAGCGACACGAAGCGATTGCTTTCATTCACCAACGCTGACCTTCGTTCCCAGCCTAAGACCGTTGGGCAACGACCAAAAGGTATTCGCAATTACAAACGGCAGAGAGGGGATTTTCAGTTAAAGTTCAAGGCGTAACGTCACGCGAAACTTGTGTAGCGACATTCGTAAAGCCCCGGATATCGAGTGCTTCTCCGATGAGAGAAACCTAAGCCGCGATGCTTCGGCTTTAACTTGATCTGAATGCTACAGCAGGCAAGACCCTCGGAAAAGCGATGCAGAAGCCGACCGAGGACCAGGTCGCGTGGTTACGCTTCTGACATGGCTGGGTCATGATGTGGAATCAGCAGAATTAAGAGGTTACTGCAAACCGGAAGGTGCGACGCCTCATATAAATGCTGCCTCGGCGACCAGGCCCGTAGCCAGGTTTGAAGATTTGGTGGGGCACAGTACATTTTTAGGGGGCACGATTTTTGCTTTTACTATGTGTTTAAAACAAACTTTTCTGGGCGCAACAAAATTTTTGGGGGCGCAAAAGAAGTTTAGGGGGGCACTGCCCCCGAATGCCCCCGTGGCTACGGGCATGCCGGCGGCCATGCCGTGATGAAATTGGCGTTCGAAGATGAATGAAAATGGACATCCGGGTAATTCAGAAAAAATTCCCTTGCAATCCCAAAAGGCACAATGCTAACATATTTAAAAGGTCATAAGTTTTTTTTCAGGGCCCAATCAGCCAAACGTTAAATGTATTCGTTTTCTAAACTTTACAAAAATCTTCTCAGCTACAACAGCCCAAAAATCACTATCATGCCGACACACAACTGAATAGCCGTACTTGAAGCTTTTAGATCAGCAGCCTACTGCTTCTTGTGGACTGCGTTCGACAGCTTGCACGTCTGCGTATTGAAGACCTGATGGTTCCAGTAGACAAAGTTTTGTTTCACATCCTCCCGAAAAACATATTTTTCACTTTTTAACCATCAGCACCCCAGTAACCTCATGCTTTGTTCCATTTTCGTGAACAGATATGAAATCTGTTTGGTGTGCGACTGCATGGGCGGCAGGTGTCCAAGAAAGTTTATCCGGATAACAAGTATAACTGTTATCCTGCAGATAATTGACCGATAAGAATCTTCCAGGTATCGATTGACCAGGGGTGGTTATTCACCACTCACTACGTAGTTGTACAGCTGGCGATTGTCACAGGAGCCAATCGCTCAAGGGGTAAATGTTCAAGATGTGCAGGACACTTGATAAATTGCAAACGAGAAGATACATGCACAACATTTCACACAACGGCTGTTTTGAACAGAGCACTGTGACAACACCAATAACGACGTGGCGTTCATGCTGTGACTTCGCGGAGTTCTTTAAGAACCGCGGCGTGCGTCATCAATATTGTATACCAGGGAGGGCAATTAGCGGCCCGCGGAAACATTAAAATCTTCAAATGTGAAAATGCCTCCAACTTATCACAGTAAATGTTAGTGCTGAGGCTAATTTGAACCGATACTTGCTTCTATTTCCAGCAACTTGCTTCAATTTGCATGAGAAGGTACGACCCTCCGCTAAACGCGGCCTTCTCATAGTGGCCCCCGGGCCAAATTAGTTGCCCACCCCTGATGTGCACAGTTAGAAGCACTTAGTCGCTTATAACCGAGTCGCGCGGCAGTCGGTGCGAAAAAAGACACTAAAAGCGGAAAACGCTCTCGCAATCCTGTCTTGTCCGTCATTGGCTTCTTGCGCCACGGTTTGGAAAATAATTCAAGTATTTTTAACTGGCAGTTACAGATACCGCTCACAAAACCAAGAACAACGTCGGAACAAAGATATAGATTGCAGTAAAGCAACTGCTACAAAAACTTCAAGGCAAATAACCGATTAAAACGCCAGAAAACTAACCCGACCCCAATTTCCTCCTGTCCAGCACGGCGTGATTCTTCTTGCAAGTAACAGGGATCTGTTCAGAGCAGCTGAAAGGGTCGCTGTCCAACGGTGTAGCGAAACCAGGGGTGTTGGGGGTGCCATCGTGAATCGAGTAACCAGGCGAGAGTAAAGGCGACGGCGCCGCTGCACGCTGATCTGATAGGGTTAGCGAAGATGTCGAACTTGTCGTTACCCCGGTCGTCTGCAGCCGCGGCACTTTCTGCGCCGGGGGCTGGGGTACTGTAATCAAAAGGGCAACACTCAGGTTCCAGCTTTGGCCACGAAGCATTTCGCATGACAGACAGATATGACGCTAAAACAAATTTAAAACAGAGAACACGCTTGAACAGAAGTCGGAAACAGGGAGTGTTTTTCAGATCTTTAGCGATAACAATTCAGTCATAGAAATGCTCCTGAAGCTTTAACAAACCGCCAACATGGTTTTCTTTTTGCGAGACGTTGGTTAAGCACAGTTTTCGGCTAACTACAAATGAAAGTGTGCATCTACAAAAGTAAAAACTACTTTTGATGGAGTGATACTGGAGCAAAGTCTGCACTTTGTTTGCAAGGCAGTTTGCACTTGAAGTGGGTAAATACCAAAAGAACTCAGTGTGTAAATACCAGGCGAGATTCACAGAGTTGGTTGAGAAGTTCGGCGTCGAAACATAAACCTACGCCCTGGTACGTGTTTCGAAAACACTATGACGACGTAACATCTTGATCGTGAGCATTGGATCGTTTCAGAGTGCAAACCCCGCGTTTCACACCAAAAAAAGAAGAGAAATCGAACAGCCGAATGCCAACGGCCAGCATCAAGAACATGTTATTTGGACAACAACCGACCTTTACTTCTCGGTTCCGGTTCACTCGCTTTCGCCGATTCGTTAACTGAAGAGGGCAGAACACTCCTAGTCACTGCGAACTGCATCGACGCGCCTTGCACAGGCACATGCTGAGAAATGGGATTGAGGATTTAACGTCTTGCGAGCATGTACTTGCATTAATCGGCCAAAGCTTACAGGCAACTAGTCGAGAAGGGTGTTTCGCTAACGGGAAGTAAGGCCAATCTACACTGAGGAGTTGCCAGGAGTAGTCGCGCACGATTCTTTGTTTGTTTTATTGCGCCCAGGAGATGCCATGCCGAGCCGTGCACGAGCGCAGAATTACCCGACGCAACAAAACAAAGAATCGTGCGCGGCTACTACTGGCAACTCCTCAGTGTAGATCAGGGTTGCGACTGGCCAGCGCCACCACAAAATTGCATACAAATACGCAAACTGTTGGATCACACGCAACCCGGGTAAGAATTGAGTAGTTAGNCAGCCTAATTTTACGTTCGGGAAACAGGTCAAGCTAAAATTCAGAACGTGCAAGCGGTTGTGGCTTTGTACGGCGAGAAGGGGCTCTAGCCTTGCCCCATTATGAGAAACACAAACCAAATAGAGATTTTCACTTTCTGGTTGAAAACACAATGACGTATGTAAAGCTAATGTTAGACAACAAGTTTTATAAACACACAACCGAAATGCTTCCTCATAGTCAGTGGTGTAGTGTTGCTGCTGAAGAATCAGTTGCTGATCATACTACTGTACCACATTCAATTGAACTGAACTGCACAGATCAACGATTGATTGCCAAATGAGCAAATCGCTTTCTGTTACACTGTCTGCATTCACAGAAATTCAGATGCGTACAAGAGAAAGATTACACTGCACTTCATTGGACAGAAATGGACAGAATACCTCACGCGCGAAAAAAAACTAAAAGCTGCTGCTGCAGTTATGTTAAACAATTTCAGATTCCACACCTCAAATATGCCCTATGCGATGAATACAATGAGGAAAGCTCTAAACTTTCGAAAATAAGAAAAAGTAAATCGTTACTTGTTTGTATTGTCTCATGAGGAGATACAGTTTCTTGACCAGAAGATCAACCATACCAACACACCTGCTGCAAGTTCATGCCTTTCATTACAGGAGCCATGACAATCAATGTTTTGACTGGAGATGCTGGAGGTCTAGCATTCATTCTAAAAGAAAATTGTTTAAGATATAAACAGCCCGCGTGAACATTTGATAGGGCCCGCATCAGAGTTTTTGTTACCCAATTTAGAGTACAAAATCAAGTCAAGATGAAGCTCGATGATAAGCAGGTACTTAAGGTAGGATGTAATAAGAAGCCTCCATCCTTCATAGTAAGATAAAAGTAAAATTTTAGGATACAACCAGTTGTTACTTCCCAGCCTGCCAGCAATAATCCACGATTTATGCGGCCCGTGGTAGTACATAGGTTCCCACCCCTGATATAAATGAAAGAGAAAACTTTGAAACAGACATGCTGCAATAAGGAATTAGAGACCAAACAGTTGCATGGCCTTTAGTAATGTTTTAATCGAAAAAATGAAACCGGCTACCATGGCATCAGAAGGATTTTTTCCAAAGGGGAGGCAATAATGGATTTTTCCATGGTGGGAACAACAGTGGTGAAATTTTCTACGAGAAAAACATTTTTCTACTAAAAAGTTAAAAGGAAAATAACAATTTCAAAATCCAGGAGTCTTGGCACCTCCAGCACCCCACTTCTGACAACCAATACCATGGGGACTACAGCACCCGGACCTACTGTCAACCCTTCATTCCCAAGCACTACAAAAGACACTTGGTAAACTTGCTTAATTGCATCGCGTTGTGATGAACAGTGACATATTTACGCATAGGTCAAATAGGCCATGGCTTGGGCCATGCACAACTCCTTCCTATAACAACCCATTCTAACTTAAAATATGTGAAACATTCTTAAGACGTTTTTCTGAAAGGAATTGCATTACAAACATGCAGCATACAAAACGATAAACCAATTATAAACTCCCATTGTTGAACCAATTATAAACTCACATTGGACGATTCTCTGTCAAACCGTTCTTGATACTTGAGTCATTATTTGCTGCATGACCCTCTGCAAAGTTCTTACAAAAACAGCAAAGCATTACTAAAGCATCTATCAACCTCTATTGAGGAGCAAACTGGTATTTTTTTTCAGAATGAATGAACAAATTTATGCAACAGGTCTGTGTTAACGCTCACCATACTTCTAATGGGATAAAAAATGAATCAAAATGAATACTACACAAGAAAAAATGCCATACATACCTTATGTCGCATGGTGAAATTCGTAGGATCTGATGCATTGGATGTTATTGACTCTAACAATATATGATATAGATATAGCAATGCTCATCTAAGCAAACTACAAGTATAGGAGGATATTTTCAAGCAACAGTTACCATTTAAATATACTATAATGATCAGTATGGTGTGATAAAATAATCGTGCTTTGCCGAACTTGTATCAAAATTGTGTTTGAAACTTTCTACAGCAGTCACTACAGGTGGGAAATTGCTCATTCTTACAAGTTCAAAGTTAAATGATGCAATAAATTTTATTTTTTATGATATGGCAACAGCTTCAGAATACCATCAAGTAATCATGATTAATAGTNTTAAAAAGCTTGTTAGTGTCAGGATGAAATACATACAAGTATTACTGTATAGTGAAAAGAACGTTCAATAGTATGCTGATAAGCTTTTTAGCATTATTCATCCACAGCTTAAAGATTTCATTCATAAACTGCATTGATAGGTTGGACCAGGTATCTCCAAACATTTTTGTTCTAGGGCCATTACACAACAGTTCAATGGCTGAACATACACTCTCAATTCAATATAAAATATTGTCAAAACATGAACGTTGTTTAACAAGAAAAGTATATTTATTAATGTGAATGGTGAAATTGTTTCTTTGATATTGGCATAGTATGAAAATCTGGTTTGAGGTAAGATGTACCTAATATTAACAAAGTCTCACCGAAAATGAGTTACCAAATTAACGCCAACTGGGTAGCGCTATAATGATGAGTCATGTTTTGTTTTAGAATGTTACTGCAAGCTGCAAAGTGTATTCCCTGGGGATTTTAGCTGATTTGGGCAGCAACATACTTGCTACTTGAGGTTAGGTGAGCAAAACCTGTGCAGTAAAACTTAACCAACTGACATTCACATGGCCGTCTTCTGCAATGTCATTGTTTCGTGATACATTAATATACACTGTATTAAATCAAAATATTTTTAACAATGATATATTTTCATTATTTATAAAATGTCTTTGTGGGCTGAATGAAATGGCTTCACAGTCCAGATTTAACAAAAATATATGCTACTTCGTTTCCATGGAATTAAAAAACTTACATTGCTGGCCACAGTTTGGAGAACCCTAGCCTAGATGAAGACTTAAAGACATGCTGTGTGCATGAAAAATATTTTTGTCAGAAGTTTTATACAATGTAAGTTTTTTAATTCCATGGAAACCAAGTAGCATATATTTTTGTCAAAAACAATGCAAATGTTACCACCATTAGTGTATTAGTTTGCAAATTAGTATACTGAGAAACAAGTAGTTTGCAAATTAGAATACTGAGGAAAAGTAGACATCACCACAATACCAACAATTTATGATGCTTAACTGATGCAGGTAACTGCAAAAGTTTTATAGAAGTAGACTGATGTATGGATTGCCACTTTCATCAAGGTAAGGGCTAAGTACTAGCACTTTACCAATCATAACCATTCATTCATGTTTATTCGGGAAAGCTTTAGAACCACAAGAAGACCATAACCAGTTTGAAACAAACATGTTATTGCAGATGAGTCAAGGTCAAAATGTTAACACAAGCCTAAGCTTAGTCATTAAGGGTAGTTCTGGCTTACTAAAACACTCAGGAGCTAAAATTGTTGACAGTACTACAGTGCTTTGAACAAATTAGTTAAGAATATCACCAGAAAATTGCCAAATCATTGCGCAGAGTGCAGTTTGTTAAAAGTATGCACCCAAAACCCAGGTTTATATGTGTTGAATTGCAGTAAAGCTGCTTTGCTTCATATGCTAACATGTTATAATGATTCTTCTCTTTTTCATCTTAAGAGTATGTTCATACCTTTGTCCTGATTATTTTTTCACTTTTCTTATTGCTTCCATGATAAACTTTGTTGCATAAAGCCTATTGTGTAGAGAATGAGTCAAGTGTGGAGTATTAACTTGATTTGTGTTACAAGCAGCAAGCCTACTTCGATTGAGTGTTGTCACTTGCATTGCACATTTACAGCAGTGACTTTGACCTTGCATTGCCACCTTGAAATACGTGAATGAATTACAGATTCACCAACAATTGACAATATAATTTAAAAGTCAGTTTGTTACCTTTAGCAGCATAAACAAGTATTTATTGTTTTTAATTGATAAATCAATGGAGCTGTGGTTGGAAAACCTCACGTGTTAGAACAAAACTTTTTGGTACACACCCAACATACTACCAGGTTTCTGAAACAGTTTTTGGTATTAGGCAAGTTGAATTCCTGATTTCAAGATGTTACAATAATCTGGAATAGGTAGATTTTCCTCTTTCTCAATGGTGTATATTTAAAAGTTTACCATGTTCTCAACACAACATGCTGCACAGGAGATAACCTAATATTTGTATTGTCCACAGCTGCTGCTGTGCAATAGCAGAATTAAAAAATATCAGCTCATATTGAATTTGTTTGTCACCTTCACAAACTTAAACTAAATTTTGAACTATTATAATGCCCCACCATCCCATTTCTGCATGTTTGAAGATGGGTCTGTAAGCCTTTTCAAGTGCTCATACCTATAACAAGCTTTACAACCATGTCACCGAAGAGTAGTTACCTATGACTCATACTAAAACTTCCTATTGGCTACAGTGATCAGCTGATTTACATGCATAACTAATTGTTTTTGCAACAGACCAAGTATTTCCTGACATCCAGCCTTTTTCTTATTTGTAAAACTTTCTTACCAGATTACCTATCATACAATCAATATTTATAATTGCCTGCAACTGCTGTAGAACTAAACCAATGAATCTACTATGTATAAGCAGAAACAGTCATAATTTTAACTCAAACCTTGCAAGCCTCGATTGAAAAGCATGCGAAGTATTGAAAATAACCATACTAGACTATGAAACACAATAGATGTATCTTATGCACATTAGGCTTAATGGTAAAATGGGATAAAACAGCTTCACCATTTTTAGTTGACTCATCTTTATTTGAGATCAATGGTTCTTAACCTTCCCAATCCCAGGATAACAATTCTTAAAGACAATGACCTGGGACCAATAGGGTATCTTATTGAGACATGACAGGACCCTTAAAAACTCTATTAAGAGCCACTGTTCTAGCCTATGTCATCAATATATTAGGTCAGTATCAAATAGCAAAACAGTGTCATTAACAAAATGAATGTCGTGTTTTTATATATTAGTGTTTTTATATAATCCATTTATATGCAATGAACAGATCAAACACTTTTAGCTCTTTTACCAATACACCTTTTGTTTTTCATGTGCCTTTCATATGATTGGTATTACAATTCTTGTACAGTAATACAATGCTAAATGGTGACCAATATGATACTTGTGAGATGACCTTATAATATGCAAATAATTTCATCACCTTTTCTGACGACATTGATTAGATTTGCGCTGTCACGCTCATTTACATTTGAGTTTATTGTGTTCCTTGCTATCACTGTGGGTAACGCCAGTAACACATTATGTTCTGCACTGCCTTTATCACTTTGGCCTTATCATGTGCTCTTGCCACCCACATTACCACTACATGTAAAAATATTTTATTCCTCATTAACCTGTATTCGCATATTACTTCTTCATGCATTGCTAGTTTTTCTTTCTTGTTTTTTATGTCTGTAACATTGTACTGATTGCCCTATTGTTTGTTTAATAATGATTCAATTAACCACTTCATATTTAATATTTTTTAAGTCTAAAAATTTCCAACAGTTTAAGAACTGGTGACAATCAGTTTTGTTTATTTGTTGTAGCACTTCTGGTTAATCCCAGAACATTTAGCACCTAATTTGGAAACCAGTGGTAAATGTCACAAGATACTGGCAGAACAGCATAGTAAATTCTGAAAGGGTAGGATTTAGCCCATTGGGTGACTTGACATGGAATGACCCATAGCTAAAACAAAATGTTTGGTTGTGTAATATAACGTACAATCTTCAATGTGCTCATGTTTTCAGCATGTAATTATAAGTTACTAGGCCTAAAGCAGAATGTGTTAACCCAGAAGAGAATAACTTTAGATTAACTCCAGAGAAACCTTTTAATACCTAATCAAAGTATATACGCTTAGCAGTCAATCTTTAGCTATACAGAAGTGATATCATTCACTAATTTTTTCAAACCTACTTTCTAGGATGTCCTGAAAACAAACTATAACCCCAACCCTGGCATTGAGGTAGTGCATGGTGAAATGATGGCATTTAGAAAACTTGTTTTGCATTTGATTTGCGTGAACTTAACCAATACTGTCTACATATGCTAATTTCAATTTATTATTACTCAAAAACAAAAAATTTACGTATTCCATCTTTTGATATATTGTAGGTAACAAATAGGGCTACAATATCCAATGGTCGTCAGCATTTTATAACTTGATCCATGGGGTCAATTTCAAGGTCAAAATATAGGTCAAAAGGTCATCATCCCAAAATTTACCCAAATCACAAAAATGATGTCAGATTTGAATTCCTGGCCTTTTCCTCTTTTTATTGATACCTTACTTTTCCAGATTGGACCACTAGTTTAAAAGATATATTTTGAAGTTTGGCGCCCCCTAATTTTCTCAAAATTTTTAAAAAATTAACCCTCTATATCTCGGAAACCAGTCATCCGATCAACAAAAATTTTAGATTGTGGTTTGGGGGCCGAAGCGAACATGTATGCCAAATTTCATTAAAATCATAAAGGGTAGTGTTTAGAATTGTTTTTTTTGGGGTGATTTGACATGGAATGACCCCTATGTAGAACAACCATTTCACTTTTAATACATGAAGGGCAGTGTTACTTTTCTCATCGGTTAACTATCTTGTCAATCGCACCACCTATGATGATGCTAAAACATTGTGATATGTTGCACATCACTTGAAACTTCTGAGCTTTTAGTTATTATAAACACAAAGCAAAATTTTATACTGTAAACATCCACACTGCTGCATCTAACATCAGTTCAAATTTATAAATATAATTTTATTTGTGAAACACTGAGAACCAAATTGCCTAGCTAAAGCACAAGGAAGTTGTTTGACTAAACATGTTCATGTTTTCTACTGTAGTGTTATTACTCTTCAGAAAACATGGAACTTGATTTCATAGTGCTGTAGTTATAAAAAACAAGCATAGTTACTAATGAACTATAATGAACATCAACTTCTAAGTGCAGCCAAAGCTGATTGTATAAAAGAATAACACAGCCATGCAGCATTGTCTAACACAAATTCAAACATAACCTTAGCCTGTACCTACCAGCTGGTGTATTCTTTGCTTGAACTGAGCTACTTTCAAAAACAGAATCATCTTGTGGTCGTGCACTTGTCTGAACAGAGGAGGTGGATACCTAATATATAATACTTGTAAAGGAAATGGACGCTTTGCCGGGGCGGGTAATACGTGCAGTCCACAACTGACCACGATCTCCATGATTAAATCAAATGACATTCGTCAAGTATTAAGCATGCCAAGTACATAGGTTACGTTTGCGAATTAGTGAATAAAACACACAAAACAGCGTACTGTGGCTTGCCTTGCAGCAACGAGATCATGAAATATCATTCTCCCACTCAGCTCACCAATCAAACTTACCGCTGCAGTAACCACAGAAGAGCAAAGTGGCTCGACATTGCTTTCGCCATTTCTCGGATGGGATTGCAATTCCTCGGACATGTTCACACTTTCCGACCTTCACTTTCGGAAATCGCCAAAGTGAATAGCAGCCCTTACTGAAACTGATAGGCCCTTATCATACGTTAATGCTGAAAACATGAAATGAAAGTGTCAGCAAGAATAGTGTGTAATCAACAACTTCGCTTTAAAATTTCACAACAGTCAGTTGATATATGCACATTAATGCCAGACGTCAAACCAACGTTATTGAAGAGATCTCATGCGAAACGGGTATGACCTTTAACCTCAATCACAAGGTTTTGAATCTATCCAAGTCACTGTATGCTTTATCAGTACGATATCACAACCTCGGCTAACTAAAAATGAAAAAACTCATTATTAATAAATATAAATATATGAACATAAATCAATTATTTTCGAAAGCAAACACGATATAATTTGGAACATTTGGAGATTAAATATTTTTTTAATCTAGTTATTTTTTGTCACTAAAGTAAAACAATATGCACGCTATCATCAAAACAAAATTACATCCATAACAATTTGATAATACAAGTGTATGGTCATGTTTTTCATTTAGAAAAAATCAAATGTAGTCACACATTTATTATGCGTTTCTTCGTTTTCTTTTTTGTTTTTTGAAAGGTTGCTCTAACAGAAAAGCTTCAAAACTATAGTGACACGGATAGAAAGAATGAGCTACAGCAACAAACAAGTTCTTCTTCTGGTGGGAGTGCGTTGGCTGAAGCTTAGAGCAGGATTACCAGATTGGACGATTTCAGGATGCTTTGATCCTTTCAAGTTTTATTGTTGAAAAGAATACCAGTGATTTGACGATTTTTAGCAATCTGGTGTTTTCCCTTCAATTCGCATTTTTGTTTCGGCAGTACATGCCAACAATTCAGTTCATTGAATGATTACTGTATATTCAGGAGAGCTGAAATATCAAATAGGTTCGGCTGTAGGCTAGTATTTGACCTGTGACGGCCCTTCGCTATGGTGTAAAGTAACGAGGAAATTTTTTGAGATTCAGATTTTGGAGGTGAATGTGGGGTATTCACGATTTAAAGTTATGTAGCATGTCCCCACTCCATTCCAATGCTGTAGATGCAATCCAATTTTGATGGCAGTGATGAGTGGGCTGGCCCCAGAACCGCCTGTGGATCTTCGTATTTGAAACCTTGTATTATTCGACCTCCATGGCACCTGTAATGTGACAGTAACGCACCACGAGAGTGCAGTAGGCTTGTTAGAAAAGTAGTAAACGTAAAAGGTGAACCCTAACTGGAACCCTAATGCCATGGGTGTCGGAAAGATTTTTCCAAGGGGGGGGCACTAATAGATTTTTAAAAATATTTTGTAGGAGGGTCCCAAAGTGGTGAAATTTGTTTTTTCCCACTCGAAACTAATAAAACAACCATTTTTGCTGCAATTTTAAAAATCCATAAGGGCCAAGGCCCCCCCCTGCTCCTCCCTTCCGAGTTCCAATGACCATGCCTAACGCTTACCCCTAAAGGGTCAAATCATTATAATCCAACAAGAAATTGCAATTGTGTAACCCAATGTCACAAAAATGCCTCATTTTTTTATATAAGGTGCACTTACAT
>JGI24158J21664_10002424_pt1 | contig 22571 bp, 15 predicted proteins | sample Ectturendosymbi3_FD_21664 | JGI IMG/M metagenome (IMG submission 21664)
TAGAGGAATCAGCCGACTGGGCTCTGCTTTCATCTTTTTGCGATGATTCAAACTTGCGCATATCTGTATTCAAGTAACTTCACTCCACAAGTGAAAGGAGCAAGGAATCAATCACAAATTTTTAATAGGAAATCGATTTCACGTACCACTACGCATCGTCAATCCTATCATCTTATTCAAATAGATTCTATTGAGTAACTTGAAATTTTTTAAACAATCCGTAACTTATGATGTAAACTAAGATCCCTACGTTAAAGCGACTCTTGTTTTTGAACTGTTCCACCGCCGCGGTAGGGTGACGAGGGTTTCTTTAGCCAAAATGTCCGGTTATTCTTTGTTTATCGATTCGTTTTGCTTGTGGGCGCATGTTTTGATATCGCATTTATTGGTTTCAACTTCATTTTTGGTTTCAAATGAAGTTGCATAAATTATTTTTGCATGTTGGGGGAGTAGATACTTTCAACCTTCTTAGGTCAACAAAAGACAGGTACTACTCGTTTTTAGTCAGTTCCTTTGTCCAATAAAAGTGGTTAAACTTACTCAAAACTGAAATTGAGCGCTTTGGAGCAATTTTCTTAGCATGGATTTAACATTCAGCATTCTACTATTTCCTCGGCCGCAGCCCGCAACGCACATGATATTTAAAAGTGTAAATCTTCAAGATTTTTTTGCACTGTTTTTTTTTTTATTTGAAATGATAGGAACTTTAATTTTTCAAAGAAGATGGTTTTGACTTCCAGGAAGAAGGGGAGCTTATGGCTTACTCGTTTGGTAGAAACGCGTTGTCATCAGCATATTAAAAAATTGCACCAGATGAGTTCCTAAAATTTTTTTCATGAGTTTGATTAAGTCTTGGTGTGATGACTGATGGACGTCACATTTTGGTCAGTCATATGGAATGCAATTTTTTCGAAAATGGATCTGAAATCCGGCAATATTTTCGGTACTAAAACTGGGAAGCTTTTCACGTTTTTCGTATATGGAGTAAGCATTTTTTGTTGATTAAAAAGTATTCACTTTTATGTCGTTCCCTCAGCAAACTATGTGCCATTTTCTTAGCAACTTCTCGGAATGATTTAGGAAATATTTTCCGCATAAGAGGATAGTTTCAAGCATGAAGCAACGAACACTATTTTGCTCAGCGAAAGTTAATAGAACAAAGTCATGTAATGTCGCTCCGCAATAAAAATATTCCAGGTCAATTCTCTTTAAAGATAGTGTAATAGTGGCTTGTTACTGACTGAAATCAAGCAAAGGTTTTAAGAAATGAATCAGGGTACGTTTGCTCAAATTGCTTGTAGGTAGGCAAAAGTAAGAAATAAATAAGACACCTTTCTCAACTGCAGCACGCTCCGAGACTCAATGTCCATCGAGTGAGTTGCACGACTCGAATGCAGTAACAATGGGCGGTGGGCGCCTTCGCAACTGAGCGGCGACGTTTTAACACGTCGCGACAAGGAGTGAAATTTTCGAAAGGTGCTAGGAGCACTAGCAAGCATTGTTACCAAACATTGACATTGCTTTTGCTTCGAAACACTGGCGAAGCTGCGTTGCTGGAGCTAACGTGGTCATCCGTGGCAACATCGCGGTCATACAAGCTACGTTAACCATTGCTGGCAGCACTTCTTTTGTCCAAATGTACTCCCAGTAGGAACCAAAGATACACAGCTCGCTCTAGTACTACGACGACCGCCTGTTACTGGCCGTCAAGTCACTGTATTCCTGATTAGAAGTTTGTGTTCGTGTCGGGGGAGCTAAATCATGACTTGTCACTGTGTGTGTTGGACTCCGACAACTTTGTGTGCCACTACCCATCTTCATCGTTTGGTCACAGCCGAGTCGACGAGAGTTGGAAGCTGCTAAATATCAACCGTTTGCTTTTTACGGACGATTTAGTGCTGCTTGCATCCTCTGAACAAGGTCATGAACATGTATTTGAGCGGTTTATAGCCGCGTACGATCAAGCAGGAATGGAAATTATCACTTAAAAGACCGAAGTATTACGTCTCTGCAGAAACCCAAGCCAATGCGCACTACAAGTAAGCGGCAATACACTGCAGTAGTTCAAGAAGTTCAAGTACCTTGGGGTGGTATTGCCGAGTGACTGAAACAGAACAATGAGATTAATACACGGCTTGGTGAAACAAGCACAGTATTGCGTGAGCTTTACGGCTCTGGTCACAAAATGAGAGCTTTGAAACACCTCAAAGCTGTGGCTTTTTAAATAGGTCTTGATTCCGATCCTCAACTATGGTAATGAATCTTGGGTGATTGATAAAAGAGCCCTATCTCAAGTGCAATCTGCAGAGATAAGATTTTTGCGAAGAGTTCATGGCGTGACGAAAGAACGCAACTTTGAAATTCGTGAGGTCCTGAAAGTCGAGCCACTATTCCGAATAGAGAGATCCCAGCTACGATGGTTCGGTCACGTGACTAGAATGTCCCACGAAAGATTGGCGAGGCAAGTCGTTCTGGCTACAACCCAGGGAATGCGGCCCAGAGGTCGAGCAAGGACCGGGTGGTGCGATTCCATCTACAAAATCTCCCTACTGTGCATTGCGACTCATGAGAACCCTCTTGAACGAATGTTGAAATCCGAACGTCGATCAACATTCGGTGCTTCGATTCCAACGTGGCCGAGCTCGCCTCGATATGCATTTCTGAAAAGATGTTGTCGTTCTTCGAAGTATGACCCAGTTGTGGACGAGGTGGAACTTGTGCATCCTACATCCGACTACGCTCAAATGCGGTTCCGTTTGGTAGTGAAACCACTGTGCTTTTACAAAACGTTGTACCAGTGACACTCGGCGATTCTGAACTTGGTGTAAACCAGTGTTTCCGAATCTTTTTTTGGCTAGCGCCCCCTTTTCTGACAAACAAATTTCTATCGCCCCCCTACCAGTGGCGTGCGGAGGTCTGGTGATGCCCGGGGCGACTGCTTGATCGTATGTCCCCCTTACAAATGCTAGTGTTGAGCAGTGGCGTATGGTGGTCTTTGTTACTGGACACACACTGTTTGTGACGTCACAGAACGACGTCATATTCCTGTTTGCAAACCAACGTTTTGGCGTAGTTTGCTGACCAGTGCTCTCACTTTTAGGGATTTTTTCCCTAGATTGGAACTTTTGGCTCTTTTTGGGGATTTTTTAGGGATTTTCAGAAAAGTATGAAAATGTGTAAAATGAACTATTTCAGATTATTTTGGAAATCATATTTGGTTCTATTTTTAACATTTATCACAGCACTCTGATTTTATGTTGCACCACTGGTGTAGCAGACGGGGGTGCGAACGGACAGTTGGTTTGGTGAAAATCCGAAAAAAATCCTTGGAAATCTGGGCAAAATCTCAGAAAACCTTCACAAAATCCCTGAAAATCATAGCAAACGTCTGAAAATATGAGCAGAAATGGCACCCAACGGCGCCCAAAATAACATAAAAAAAGCTTTTTTTTGTAGGTCACTTTTTATGGAGTTTTTCCGGCAAGTTAGGGAGAATTCGGGCAAAGATCATTCGCACCCCCAAAATTTTGCCTGCTCCTACTCTATGTGCTGCACCACCACAGATATAGGGATTTTTTGGAATGTTTTGGTACTGTTCTAGGGATTTTTGGAGTTGCATTTGTGAGCGCCCTGTTGCTGACACAACATGCATATTTTTCTACACGCACTCTCCTTACACGTTATTGTACAATGTATTACCGTAATGAACATTATCAGCGGCTCAGCGCTTCAAGTTCGGAGGCTGGAGGAAAGCACAACACTCAACGCTAAGACAGAGCAGTGCATATCTGCAAAATTATCCGGCAACGAGTTAAACAGAGGAGTAGAACACACTCAGGGCTACGTCAGCGCATTTCACGACCGCAAAAATAAGGCTGCGCATTGCAACAGTGGAGTAAAACATACTCAAAACTACGACAGGGCAATTCATGAATGCAAAAACATCAGGCTGCGCGGATTTCTCGTCGAATAGCAGTCGAGCAGAGAAGGTATGTGGCTGCGATGGCGGACACCCGGGTTTAACAGTTTGAAACTTNCTAAACTACACAANAAATTGAGAATGCGCATAAAGCACGCAAAAAAACTTTCGCTTTTTATTATAGCATGCCAGTATCCACGTCTCCGTGTCCACTTTCTATTTTGACGTGAATCGAAATTGCTGTGATATTTTTCCAATTCTTTTACCTGGTTGCAGTAAGACAAAAATTGCAATTTTATAAAATTGTTGAAAATGTATATGAGTATTTAATTTTTCCATGTGACAGCAAACACAAATGATATCTGACAAGCAAATCTATGGAAAATGGCAATAAAACATCGTTATAGGTTTGTGTGTTTAAAGATGACATCAAACGTTTCGGAAATATCTTAACTGTGCAAGTGCTGGGAGATCGAAAATCGTCCAAGCGATTTGGTGCTCGCATAGCAAACGGTTGGTTTGTACCCGTAGAATGAGTAGCTGGCACTAGCGTACGGAGAGGGGAGGCCACTGTGCATGGCCACCCCTTCAGATCCTGAAAACAAGAAAATGAAAAAACAGTATTGTCTAAAACTTGATTCCAGAATGCACAAAAATGCGTATTTTAGGTGTAATTTTGCAAACTTTTCCCAGGGACATGCCCCGGACACTTCCCATAAAGTTGATTTGTGACGTCACACGATTGTGACGAAACTTGTCCCCTCCCTCGGAAATTTTCTGCGTACGCCAACGGTAGCTGGAGCAGTTGTTTAGAACTTACACTATTCAACTTTTCATATCTTAATAAAAACATCCGTTAGAGTGGATACAATTCAAAGTGGCTGGTGCAGCAACTGAACTTCAATTGCAATGAAATTTCGAATTTCAAGTTGTCCTGCGCCCAGAAAAACTCTTGCTAACATGCACAAGCAAGATCTTTTTAGACCAATAAGTCCATTCGGTGTTTAAATCTGCATAGTGCTACCTCAATATGAATCTTTCAAAATTGTCATGCTGTTTAAGGGTATGCAGTGGCAACGGCATATCAAACTAATAAACATTCTCAACGATGTTCGTGAGAATTTCAACTTCAGATGGCAAACATGCGTTTACGAGAACTAACTTTATCAAGGGCTGACAAGTTCAGAAAAAAATGAAGGCGACACAGTTTTGAAAAACAATTTTTTTAAAAACTTGGCAACAGGCTAAGGGGGCGGGGCGGAAAAAATTTGCCCTGAAAATAACAATTTGCCCTAAAAATAAACAATTTGCCATGAAACTCACTTTTTTAGTCTAATCCGAAGGGGGCCTGAAACCTCTTGTAAATTTGTTCTGTACAGTTGAATTCGTTTATAACGGCTACGTCTGTAACGTCATTTCGCCTATAACATTACATTTTGTTCGATCCCGATGGCATCTTTTACATGCATTTCAATTCGCTTGTAACGTCAATTCGGCAATAACGTGCATTATGCAATCCCCTAGACGTGCCGTTATAGGCAAGTTCTGTAGTTCCCTTGCTTGTTAACTCAATGGGGTGAAGTTCCTTGCGTGTTGTTTTCTGCCAATCAAGAAACTTTATGGTAATTGTTTTTACTGATGGAAATATGTACGCGACGTCAATGGTGCAACGCAATGTTTTAAAAGCTACGGTTCCAGATCGAAGGGTCTGACTCCCTGCACATGCCTGAGTCATTGTTGCTGTGCGCTTGAGCAAGGCTCTTAAAGACGTGCACTCAAAGAGGCCAAGCAGCAAGCAATCCGCACGTACGTGCGGCCCGCTTCTAAAACTCCTGTCAAAAAAATCTATCATCTTAACACACTGCATCTCTACCCAGCGCAAACTCTAAAACGAACAAAGAAAGAGTTACCAAATTCTTATATCAAGCTGTTGACCTACCGACATCCAATTGTTCGATTTTTGAAGAAAACGAGCGCTTGGTCCAGATCAAAGTCATTATCACCAGGCACGACTTTGGTCCAGATTACACCATACACTAGACTAGCCCAAATTGCACGGATCGCCCCCAAGTGAATATACGCTGTATTGAAAATTTTTTCACCGTTCAGGATTTTTGAGCAACTTGCGCTTGCCCTGAAAAACAGAGTTTGCTCTAAAATTTTCCACTGTATTGAATGTATTTTTACCATTAAGGATTTTTAAGCAACTTTGCGCTTGCCCTGAAATTTTTCACTATATTGAATATATTTTTACCATTAAGGATTTTTGAGCAACTTGCGCTTACCCTGAAAAACAGAGTGTGCCCTGATTTCACTGTATTGAATATATATTTTTTACCATTCAGGATTTTGAGCAACTTGCGCTTGCCCTGAAAAACAGAGTTGACCCGAAATTTCTCACTGTATTGGAATATTATTTATCATTCAGGATTTTTGAACAACTTGCGCTTGCCTTGAAAAACAGTGTGCCCTGATTTGACTGTATTGAATATATATTTTTTATCTTTCAGGAATTTGAGCAACTTGCGCTTGCCCTGGAAAATAGGGTTGCCCTGAAATTTCTCGCTGCATTGGAATATTATTTATCATTCAGGATTTTGAACAAGTTGTGCTTGCCCTGAAAAACAGAGTGTGCCCTGGAATTTTTCACTGTGATGAAATATTTTGTACCATTAAGAATTTTTGAGCAACTTGGGCTTGCCCTGAAATTTTTCAAGCCGGGGGGGCGGCCGCCTTCCCCGACCCCCCGCCTCGTACGCCTATGCGCAGAACAGTCTGTGCATGCGTAACATTCCAACATTCCCGTTTGAGAACTACTCCACCACTGGTTAATGTTCGTCTTTTACTGGAAAAAATAATATTAACGTACGTGCAGTGAGGTGCTCTCTCTTTATTATACACAAAGATGGCAACATAAAGGCAAGACGATTTTTACAACAAAAAGTTTTGCGCAACTTGATAGATTGTAATACATAAAAGAATCGCGTTCGTTTAAATAAAACAAATAATGAAAAAAGAACTTGAGGCAAAAAGTACCATACTATTAACACACTACACATGCATTAGATTTTGCAAAATTTGTGACACGTTCGGGGGCGCTGTTGTCCTAATCACACCTACAGCACCATGAAATGCACAAACAAGGCTGTGAAAGGTTTTGAAACCCTTCACAGGAAGGGTGCTGCTCACACAGATTCAATGCTATCACATATAAAATTTATAACATATGAAATCACGCAAGGGATGTAAAATTTTTCATGAATCTTAAAACCATTTCCAGCCCCCTTTAGCACCGGCATGACTTGAGAAAAATTAGAACATAGTTGAACTATCTACAAAGATTTGTCAACTTCCATGAGTCATGCGAAGATCAAATAGAACTTTCTCGTTGACTGTCTTGTAGTTAACAAACTTAAAACCATCTGCTGCATGATTGTGTGCACAAAAATCTTAATTCACCATCAGTAATTTTCGCAAAAATTTTGTCATAAAATGTATATTGATGCTTGGTTACAAAGATTTTCAAAAAAATGTTCCATCATTTAAAGTTTGCAGTGTCGGGTTACATTTGTGTTTGGACACAAACGAATCCGCAAAACTGGATACAAACCACATAGTTTCTGAAGCGGACGCATAATAACTTCACGTGGCTTATTGTGCACCACTACAATAAACATGTCTTCAAGCAACAAAATAAATATTGGTTCTTTCTTGCTCATCGGATACAGCAACTCACGGTCAACGCTTGTGCGATACATCAAGAACAATGCCAGCGTTAAATGCTCAAACATGTGGACACCACACATTAACACCTTGTTGACCGTCGAATCAAATAAATACAGAAAAACCGTTCGTGCGTTGCCTTATTCAGTTCAGTGGTTGATCGAAACCTTTTTATTAGTTGCGTGGTATCTGCAATTAAGCCAAACATGCATGTTTGCTTTTAATGAAAAGCAACAGAAGTATTTTAGGAGATAGTAGTTTTTCAACAAGACTATTTAATTTCCGTCACTAGTAGACTTCTATCCGTGGAAAAGCATACGAATTTTCTGAAATACTTAAAATACAGTTTAAAATTACGGTGAACTATTTTACATTTTTACAAGCAAACCAGCCATTTAAGTGTTTTTTCTTCTTGCCGGTTTATAAGAAAAACTTTTGTGGCAAGCCAAGAGACAATCACAGATTACTTACGTCACCAACCAGACGTTTTAACTTTTTAAACACCCGAACATGATACAGCTAAAAAATTCCTAACGAATTTTGGTCCGAGATTAACTTTTCAAGTAAGATTTCTGCACAAAAGGTCATTGCAATTAATAAGTCTTCATTTAGGCAATGTGCAGAGAGTAAAGTTAAAAATCAAGTTTTGTTGTCGTTGAACGAAAATGGTAATTGCACAAATACACTACAGAGCTCGGCATTGCTATATGCATTATTAAGTTTGAACGGAACTCGACAAGCTAATATTCAAGTACGCACGAAACGAACGGCCTGATGATACCACTTTTACAAAATTTTGTTTTTCAGAAAGTAACAGGAGTGCAAAAAACGTTTCGATCTTTGTACCGTAGTTGTTTTCTAAATGAAGTTGGTCATAAGACATAAACATTCGTTCATGAAATTTTGTAGCATGTAGGAAGCAGCGATCTTTGCATATGTACAATTGTTTACCAAAATCATCTTTCGATGCGAAACGTAGTTTCTCTGAATTGTTCTTATTTTTATAAGGGGTAACTCCCAAAGGCGACAACAACTATGATACTTTCGTATTGAAAATGAGGATTTCGTTACTCAAGTTTTTTCCGAAATATCGGTGAGGCAAAAAATAGAAATCTCAACAACAGCCTCAGAATGAGTGTTTTGGCTTTGAATGGTCCAGATAAATGGAGTTTCAAGCAATCATAGCAATCATATTTGAAAAGTCTTGTTCTTTGCAAAAATCGCATTTGAGAGATTTTGCACGACAAAACGCTGGTTAACAGAAAAACTGAGATCAACTATTGCGTCATACATTTCTTATTCAAATTTTTCCAAAACAGAGTATTTATGCATATACATTTTTCACTCCGTAGGTTTTCTTGAAAACGTATGTTCTTTTTGTTGTTTTTTTGCTTTTATATAAAATTGCGCAACTACATATAACAACTGAAAAATATGATCAAACAAAGATATTCTACACGAGAAGCAAAAGCCACTGAGAACAATACTTTTATTTTGACATTTGAAGAAAAAAAGAGCAAGCCATCTTATCCTCGCCCTGTTTTCAGTGCAATTCGGAAACGATAACTTAAAGAGATATGTGAAATTGTAATGAATGTTTGTGAAATTGTGATGAACGTTTGTGAAATCATAATGAACGTTTCGAAAACAACTGCTTTCATTATCAGCAAAAATTAAGTGCATGATTTCATTTTGAATTGTGGATTATTTTGCGTTGTTGTTTCAAACACAACTTGACAGGACTTCAACTTTACAGGCCTTCTAAAGCTTTACGCTGCTTCACTGATGCCGCAGTTAGCTCGGGAACACACGGAGTGCAATCGTCGGTGCGGAAGCGTTCGAGTTGCATGCATGCAGGGAATGAAACATGTTTGAACACAAGTGATACTTGAGTGATAAAAGCTCATAAATTCATGGCAAAAACAATGCACTGAGAAAAAACAATCAGGTCAACGTCAGTTGTTCCTCGCGCACTGCGTTGCAGAATAGCAGCAGTGATACCCTGTCCACTTGTGAAGACTTGCAAAAGCTTTGCATGTTTGCCATGAGTAACACATTCGTTTGCTGCCCTCTCATCCCCACAGGTATCGCAGACGCAGCTCAGTGTATATTCACCGGCAGGAAACTTGTGAATCTTCTGATAGCCACGCCTACCTAAGGAGTTCAGTCATGGTATCGCCGTCAGGATGCCAATGCCCATCCATAGTTTTTCGGACAGGCACACTCACTCGTTGCAATTCATTTAGAGTGTTCGCAAAGAAAGCCTGATCTCTGAGGCGAAGACTGAGCTTCAGCTCTTTCGGGCGCATGGACAAGTTGAAAACACTGTCGAGAGTCGGCGGAGCTTCGGGATCCGGAAAAATTTCCGCCACGCTAAAAAAAGTGGCCATGAAGTGCACGAGAATGACCCTGGATATTTCGTCGCCAGGACATTTCCTCAGTCCCGTGGAAAACACGAGATATTTTTCGTGAGGGTTCGGGATAAGTTTGCCCGATGCCTCGAGGAAGCGCTCGGGCATAAACTTGTCAGGCTGATCCCAAACTTCAGGATCGTGATTCGCCGCGTGTTGATTCACGAACACCATTGTGCTTTTGGGCACGTGATAGCCGCCCACGACGGTGTCTTCAGTGGTGGTGTGCGGAATAGTGTTTGGCGTCAACGAGGAATGACGAAAAAGCTCATGCAGTACAGCTTCCGTGTAGGGAAAAAGACGACGGTCGTCAACGGAAGGCAGTTTATTTCCGTTTAAAACTCCGTCCAGTTCTTGACGAACCTGTGTAACAGCAAAGTCAAAGGTGATTTTTGCATACACAATTCTGGAAGTTTGCAAGACCGCAGCTTTGCGTAAAGTTTGTTTATTTATACCAGCATTTGCCAGTATAAACTTCATACTATAAACAAACTAACATGCGCTTTCGTTACCGACTAAAAGTATCTGCAAAGTTGTTATCTGATGAGATCTGATGAGATACCAACCACCGCAAATGAGAATTTAACCATTTATCAATTATTATAGAAATTTGCTTTAAATCAACTGTTCAATCACCAAATGTTTCGTGGGATATATATGACCTTGCAGGCATGTACGTAACCGAAACAAGCTTATAAAATTTGTGTAACCACGCAGTCCCGTCGCCACGGGGGTCTTTGGTGGGCTTCGCCCCCCCAAACAAAGCTCTAAGCCCCCTCAAATTGAAATATGAAACACTATAAATTCGTGAAATTTTTGCCAAATTTGAATGTCAAGCCCCCCCTGCACGAACGTTAAGCCCCACGCACAAACGTAAAGCCCCCCTACTGACAACTTTCTGGCAACGGTGCTGTAACCATGCGCTAACTGTAGTTATTGTTCATAATTCTTTCAGTTTGCTTCTATATGAGAAGAAATCGTGAAAACCTAGATGAGTTTCGCTTTGAGTTAATACTGATATCACCATCAATGGTGAAGTTAATTTGCCTTGCTAATGTTCAGTGAGCGGATTTATGTAGGGACTCACCTTTTGCTGACAGTCTGGGTAGTAAATCATATACAAAAAAATCCATTGGGCGACTGTAGAAAGGGTATCCTGACCAGCACCGAACACATCAGATATCAACGCAGTTATATCTTCTTGATTCATGCTGCTTTCTTCGTCATCTATGCTGTGGGCTATGAAGAGGTCGACGATTGCTCTGGTTGTACCGTGAACGTAGCCTTGACGATGCTCGTTACTCCTGCAGCACAGGCAAACTGCTTAGAAAGTGTTCAAAAATTACGTGCTGGAGTAGCGCTTGTTGAGACTGAGCTCACATCCATACCAACCACCGCAAATGAGAATTTAACCATTTATCAATTATTATAGAAATTTGCTTTAAATCAACTGTTCACGTTTTTTCAAATAATTTAAGCTAAACTGAAAGTGACGGGTATGCGTTTCTCAAAAATTGTTTACATTATGGTTTTATATTTGGGATTTGCGACTTCTGCATGGCAGGTTTGTCGAGTGTTTGACTGTCGAAAACTATGTCATTGTTTAGCTACATTTGAAAAAACAAAATGCCGTGTCCTCTTGTATTAAGACACAAGCTTGAAATACGCCAGTCAGTTCAGCTTAGTTAAATGAACAAACGCATCCTGCTAATTTAATTTTAAAACTTACAGACGCGATTTTCGAATGTTTTGTATTCAAAAGAAGAAACTGCCTTGTATCTCCAAGAAGCACTTTTTATGTAAATTTTTCAGGGTTCATAAAAATCAACACTTTTCAGTGACTTGCTTCCGGACACGTCGGCAACTTGGAGTAGTTATCCAATCCAGCTAAGCTTTTTCGTTGCATAGATGTGAAAGCTGTACCAACGACTAATACAGAACACGTCAACAAATACGTGATACCTCTTTCATGAAATAGTACGTTTTTATAAAAATGTTGATTGACAACATACGAATATTCTTGATGCTTTTATGTTATTTTAAAGCTGTCAGCAATTTAGACTGTAATTTTAAATATCATTCGAAGAAAAACACGCACAGTGCGCTGATCTGTTATGCGTAATTTGCTGAATTTTACTTGAGTACATTGATAATGTCAATTTCCGCCAACCAAAGGCAGCAATCGATTACTATAAACTACTGAAAATACCGGATGAAAATTTATTGCTCTCGAGCCTTAAATTCAAGCTGAATTTCAATTCTCAAAAATTGCTCGAGAAAGTACAACATTCGCCTTTGAAGTAGAAACAGGATCAACTGCCTAAGCAGATACTTCAACAAAAGAAGCCAATTTGCGTTGACTTAAGTAATATCAAGTTGACCAGCTTCGAGCAGCACCAGTTCCAAAATCCAAATCAACAAAACTTCAGACGTTGACAATAGCGTAGAAGCTTTGAGCGCAACTGGAGTTGCAGATGCACGGACTTGCAACGTGAAGTTTCAGTTTTGCACAGTAACATTTTTTCTGTTTTAGTAGTCTTGAGCTTTGCATTTTGCAATTGTTACAGTAATTGCAATTTTTGTATTTTTTTGCAATTGTTTAGTAAATGTAATTGTTTTCTGCAGTTCACTCATATTGTCCATCCACAAAAATGCAATCTTCGAAAAACTGGCCCACAGCTACCATACAGGGGCTCATAAAAATGTTTACACGCTGAAAATAAACGTTATTCTCAAATCTTGGTGGTCCAGGATGCACATCAATAATTTTTCGAATGCAAAATGCATTAATCTATTGTTTCAGCAAGTGGCTGGCGCAATTTTAGTTTTTTTTATTGTAAAGCATGCAACAACTTCAAAACGGGAAAATACTGTAGTTTAGCAGCAGATGACATTATGTGATGGAGACAGGGTTGCTTTGTGTAGCTGCTATATCATTTACAAATACACTTTGGAAAGCTGCATGAAGCACCCATACCTTGCCATCATCCAGTTGTTCGTTCTGTTCATAATAAAGTTGAAAAGCTTTCGAACTTTTGCAAAGTGAGGTATCACCTGCATATAAACATCAAATAATCACAATTGCTGCCAACGACAATTGGTTGATAAATTTCAAGTTGTTTTTAAGCACACAAAAATGAAACAATTATTTTATCGTGTAGAAACGTTCAACAGTAAGAACAGGATTTTAAACAGGCGCACGAATATGATCGTGAACAGGGCCCGTCGGGATGACCATTGATATAATAGTGCAAGCATTGGTCTGGGCCAAAATTACGGCGAGGCAGGCAAAGCCGGGACGCCACCGTAAAAATCATAATCACTTTAAAGTTTTTCTTTGCAAACTTTATATTTATTAAAATACAACAGAGAGCAGGCCAAAACTTTCAGAACATTCCGGTTGGATTTACTGGACCTGTTGAAAATTCTGAAAGCCTAAGGCATAAGTATTAATTAAGCCATTGAAACTGATTAAAAATAAGTCGTTCCTTTTTGCTACCCTTTTATTTTTCCCGTTGTCTGCAACTAATTGGTTTCTCGGGACAGTGAAGCAACAAACCTGCACACGGGACACAACCCCAAAACAGGGAGGTGTGTTCCCCTGCATTCAATACAAATTCAAAAAATGTATTGCCTATGTCCTGGTGCATCTTTAAAAACACCAGTTATCTGGTGGTGTAGTATAAGTGCAACTGCAAGTAATAACTCTAGTAGCGCTTGCCGTAGATCAAAATATTAACTAATGGGAATCAGTTACGTAAATAAATCTTCACAAAAATTTTTGCGCTTCAGATCCTGAAAGGGTTTTGTCAGCAACAATTCAGATCTGCTCAAGGCGGTGAAGTGATTCAAGGGGATGTGGGGGATTTGCTAATGCCATATTCTATGCACGCAAGTATTTTAGGGTAGACGCGCCGTATTGTGGGCTCAGATGATTGCAACAGGCATATTTCCACATACCATTTAAGTGCGCAAGCAAAACGTAGTACTGTATTTACGCAAGCGGAAAGAAATTACAAAAATATAAAGGGAAGAACGAAGGACGTTGATCCTTCGATGTCGGCTCTTCCTCTCATTGTGAAGCAGGGTCACCAAGCGTTGGATTGTTCACCCACTAATAAGAGCGTGAAATGGACTTAGACCGTCGTGAGAAACGGATTAGTTTTACCCTGCTGATGAAGTGTTGCTGCGACAACACTTCTGCTCAGTACGAGAGGAGCCGCGGATTCAGACATTTGGCTCAGCTTGGCTGAGAAACCAATAGTACGAAGCTACCATCTGATGGTTTTTAACTGAACCCTTCTCAGTCAGAATTCCACCTGGAAGGCGACGATGCACTTGTACTCCGTGGCCGTAGGGCCATTGCTAGAGCCGACATCCGTCCTTGCGCAAGCGCGAAAAAAGCTTAAATCAACTCGGACCGAATGATTTTACCGGATCTCAAGTGATTCCGAGTTATATTTCTAATCCACTTTTGCCGTTACGCACTCTTGATTGCTTCGTAGTTGCCTGACTGATTCTTCATTTTAATTTCCTCACATGTGTTCACGCTTTGGTTATCGCTTTTCTTTGGTCCCTTTATTCTGTTTTTATTTGATCACCCCTTCGTTTTTTCAGATGTCATCCGTAATAATTTTATTCTTAACCTTCTAACTTCTCCAATTCGTTGTTCGACTGCGGAGTTCCTTTTTTTTTAAATTTGTTCGGTTTAATTTTATTTGTTTTCGTTTTTGAGTGCTTTGTTTTGTCATTTTGTGCTGGAATATTTAGTTGTTTCTTTCTTAATTTCGTTTTTTTTTGTTTATCCCTTTTCCTTGCACACAGTTTTTGCAGTGTTTTAATTGACTGCTTAGCAGCAATACTAATGTCCAAATGCATGTAAATAGGCACTGCCAACAGTTTTTATGTGTTTCAGCTTGGGTTTACGACTGGTAAGCGTGTTTCGAATGGCCACAACCCAGAAGAACGCCTCGATGCTCGAAGACTGTCTGACCACAACATAGTTTGACAGGAATCTTCGCAGAGCGTGGATGTTGAGTGCTAACTTACAAAGCTTCATAGTATCCATCTGTATTGTGTTAAGATCTCCTGAACATGCTCATAGCAGCTGAGAAGACGTGTCATTTGTTACTTTGCTTTCTTCATGTCGTAGTTGGCTTTTGAATTTTCTCATTGTTGTCGAGTTATGTATGATCTTAACGCAGTCTTGCGATATAAATGAAGGTTTTGGGATGGTTTTACTTCCGCTACCTCGACTTGTTTATAGCCCGTGACCAGTCGCGACCATCCACAGACCCACCGCCTAGTAGTATCAGTGTATTCTTGCAAGCATTACGCATCCTGTAGAACTGTTATTTTTTGTTACATCGCTGTACACTTGGTAGTTTGTTTCCTTGGTTGCCTTAGTCGTGGCCACGGTGGCCTATACCCTTCCTAAGTGAGTAGCTGGTATTGCATTCTTTTCATTAGAATCTCTTACTTGTGAGATATTTCTATCTTATGCTTCATGCACTTCGCAGAGCTGATGATGCCTACCTAGTGGCGAAATAAATACTTTGATAAGATCGTATAGCGTCTGATTCTTGTCTGCGAAAGTATTCCTTTCGACAGACAGTGGAAAGAACCTAGGTTATTATGATTTCGTGCCACGTGGTGGTAGTTTTACAAATATATTTTCACCACAGCGAATAGAGCTCTGAAAAGACTGTTCACTTGAGTATAAACGTCAAATATCACGATTAAATACCAAATTTAAAAAATATTTGGCAAGCAAGATGTAAAGTTATTCGTTTCGCATAGGAGTGGAAACTGTTTCTTGTCATTATCAGGAAGAGGGCGAAGCGGTTGACCTTCGTTAAGATTACATTCTTGCTAAATGTGTGTGAATTACCAATCTCAACGGATTGCTCACGACAACGGCCGCAGGTCAAATCATAACTTTCTTACATGACAGTTTTAGCAAGGGAAAAGCCAGTATTGGCCTTCGGCCGTGCAATTCGGTGTGCAGTAGTTGTTGCGAACGTGAACTCACACCACTGTCATGAACCCTGTCGGTGAGAATAAGGAGTAGCTAGAGAAGCGGAACCAAACACGGGCAGCTGTGCTCAAGCAAACCAACATATGCGAAGGTCGGACGAACAGTAAAAACCAACTACGCCAACCGCAACATTTTTGCTGCACACCCTTGGCATCTCTGGGGAGCAGAATGCCAGGACAGGAAAATGGTCTCCCTGATAGTACACAGAACCCCAGACGATACGAGCGGACTGCAACAAAACTGACTGTGACGGCCCGGCAACTCTCCCATGACCTTGTGCGCGTGGCGGTCGCGATCAATAAAGGGCAACATTGTTTCGCAACGCATTGCTTGTACGAAAGACGCAGCAACGGCTGGATTGTTATTTTAGAGCGAAACACACTGAAACGATACAACATCAACCCGCAATCAAGCGTGAGGTTACTGCTGGTCGGCGCAACAATTTTAGGGCATGAGTGCATGTTTAGAAAGAATCAGACAGAAAATTCATGTCATATCGCTACCAGCGACAGCACGTACTACAGTAATGGCAGGTTCCGAGGCCAAGTAAACCTTTCCCGCAACCTGATAAAGTTAAGAATTTTATACAACAGCAATATTTTTTAAGGTTACCCATCTCAGACAAAAACTTAATACAACCTTGCAGAAAACGAAACTCGCGAATAATTTTACCTTTATCTGAGGAAAAAAGAAAGGCGACCTCGCTTCGCCGCTTGACATATAAAGAGAGCACATATTGATATTCGGACAAACCCGTTTTACTGAAATAACGTATGACACGTCACAAACAAAACGCACACAATTCCGTAGAGCTTTTTTCGCACAACTTGAAGCATAACTGAGCTAATCAACTTCAATTAAAACTACTTGGTAGGAAAATGTAAGTTGCTTCCCAGCATTGTTTCGTAGTGAACTGCCTAATTAGCTTCTTTACAATCTGTGACGAACACCAATAAATTAAAACACTCTGTTTGCTCAACAATATGCCTATTCGAAACGAAACCCTACAGCAGTCGAACAAAGGCCGCTTTAGATAAATTTTGTAGTTTTCGCTAACGTAACGTGAATATGTTGGAACACTACAATATATGCGTGATGGATGTTAGGTTCAACGTGTATAGCTAGAAATCCAGACTGTATTATTCCAGCAATTAAAACTCGTGCTTCCCAGTGTGGCAATCAGCCTGTTAATTATTATTGAAATTAAGCGATGACAAGAAATCATTCAAACTTAGGAACTTACGTAACAGAGTTGTGTTTACACCTTAGAAAGTGTAAGAAATGTACAGGCACAAACCCAAGACTTGATCGATTTACGTTTCGTTGTGGATCATTTAACTGGGGCTCTTCTTGGTGCACATTTCATTTAATGGAGCGAAATAATAATTAAATCGGAACATCATGAGTAATTTACTCTTGGCGCAAACGCAGTAGTCGAACAGTGAGCGCCGGCAGCGGACCAATCATTGCCCGGCTTGACGTGCGTTTACAAATGTAGCAAGTCCTTGTAAAGAAGATTGATTGACAGACGTCAAGGAGAACGCAAAGATCAATTTTTAAGTTGTGTACATTGCTCAGTGGTTACGAAATGGCACGCCAGACGTGAACAATTGCGCTGATTTCGATGTAGGCTGCGTGGTGTATGGGGCGCCTGTGCTCGACGAGTATGGAATAGTTTTGCGTGCGAAGGCAAATTATTTTGTTTGCTGGAGAGCAAAGAGCAATGTGAGTCCACCGCCTGGTGACATCAGCTCACGAGGAAAGCATCTGACTCAGTTTACCTCAAAGCCGCTACTACTCGATCATTAATTAGGCACACATGGCTATATATACACGTCGGAAGGTCAAGTAAAGGTAGTCTGACGCGGGCGCAGCTGACTGGTTTCAACAGTACACGCATCTAACTGGATTTCCACAGCATAACAAAACAAAATGTGCTCAAGCTAATCTAATACACGTTTTTACTAGAATGGGAACAAATCCCTTTGACGTGTTTACCTGGCTCATCTCACTTAAACCTGCCCTTAACAGCGCAGCACTCCGACACAACACCCTTGACACAAGTTCGAATGAGCACCGATGTTCACGGCTTCTTCGTTTGTATTTCAGTTAATGATTTTCTCAAGTCAGTCCCGACCATTTCCCGATAGACGTGGAAGTCTTTATACAAATTCTTTACAGACTGCTCTATCAACTCTCAGTTTTGTACGAAAGTTGATGGGAAGAACAACATAACATTAATGATAATGAATAAGATTACATTATTTAATGACGCGTTTTGCGGTAAGGGCACGGTTTACTGGGATGTGCAGGCTTAAGTGCAAATTTTTTTGTTTTGCCATAGCAAACGAATAGAAGTCATACTTCTTTGTAGAAGCATCGATGCAAGGAATCGAAAAGTCAATTAAAAGACACTAGATGGAGTCAAAAGCGTGAAACTTGTAAATTAGTCTTCTTAATTAAAATCTAAATGCATACTTTAACATTTACTGAAAAATTATGAACCGTGTGGAAATTTACTGTGGAGAGCGTTAGTCAAATGCATTACACAGTGTGTTGCATTATATGTATTGATATGGAAGAGCAAGTGGAACGAGCGTTTAGTTTGCCGAGCTGAAATACTATTAAAATTGCATGTTTCTTCAGCATAATATACTTATATTTCCAATACCATGTCAAACATTGAAAACATATGGTGTTTTGCTTTTATGCCTCTAAATGAGCTGCTAGTGCTATTTTTAACGTAACTGGCGCAAAGAGAAAAGTGTAACAGTCACGAAACAGAACCGGCATTTTTGTCCGAGTGAAAGAACAACACCACTGTGAATTACTTTTCTTCGCTACCCTTGCTCTCGTACCCGCAGTGTCGTCAAAGGCAATCATCGGAAGCGCCGCCGATCGCCTTCTCACGCAAACCGTGCGAGCTTTTCGAACTCAAATTCCAGACTGACGAACTCAGCGGGGTCACCAGCACCGTCCGCAAATGACCGTCGCGCATAGCCGACAACTGTTCAGGTGGTGAACGTGGCGGCGAAACGAATCACCAGGCCAAAGCTGGAAGAGCCATGTTAAAAAGCCTCTATAAATAGCTAGAATTTGGGGGTCTGCAGTTGATGCTGTATCTGTCGCGAGTGTTCTCGTCTCACGTTTGCTGCGGCTGCTCTACCTTCAACTTCTTTTTTCCTTTTTTCGCGAACGTCTGGCAATTGTGAAGCATCAGCGTGCAGACAGCTGACAAACCGCAGTAACGAGGGTATTAGAGCATTCAAAGGGCAAAATATGCCAGGCATTTGATTAACTGGCACGTCAAAGACAATGTCCCTTCGAAACCTGAAAATGGTTTGCTTAGCGAAAAATGTTGTGGGTTTTGCTAATAAAAATAGAAGCAAATGTCACGAACAATTTCAAAGAAGGTAGTACTAAGTAAACAAGTGCAAAATTTCATGCATGAAAGCGGTACAAGCGAATGTTGTAAATCCGGTGAAATTTTGTTTTAAAATTGCACGCATTGTAGACAATGGGACGTGAAGGTTGAACAAAATTGTGGTGATGTGGACGCAGATTGCGTTTGGTATTTTAACTATTTTTCAGCAGTCGGCAGCGTTTACAGTATTGACTGTTATTGACATTTATACAGCAAGCAGAACACAAGTTTTGGTAAGCAGCTAAATTTAAAAATGCTGGCAACAGTTAAACATGCTTTAAATATGCTGACAACAGCAAGAGAACCCGAAAGCCCTGCCTCGGTCTTAAGGCATTATACACCATTCCCAACCACATCAACGTCCCGCCCTCAGACATAATGGCTAGCAAACAAAGTTGTGGGCTCGGCTGACAGCGTTGCGCATTGTGGGAAAGATACAAGCGTTACTACTGAAGTTTCTTGAAGCCAATTTTACCGTTATCCATGGCATCACGTCGATTTGATTTCCAGTGCCAGCCACGAGGCCAAATTCGCGATTGAGACTGACGAGATCTTGAAACTCCTGAAAAAACATAAACATTCGTTTACAACCGAAATGGCAAAGTAGCAACTGTGTCGGTCATTCACAAACAGTAAAACGTGGTACAGTAATACGACCGCATTGTCAATTTGGCGTTTCTAATCATCACAAATTTAGTAACAAAAATTCCAAAAACGCTAAAGCAATTTGTGATCATTCTTGGCAAAGTTGGTCCAATTACATTATTTCAGTTTCATTACAATTAACTATTCAATAATTTTTTAACGACATTACAATCATAACTGCTTTCAAATTTGTAATTAATTTTAAATCGCACTTTTTCTAATAGAATAAGAAAGTGGAAACAACTTAGCGATACTGTATGTGAAACATGTGATTAAATTTGATGTGGCTTTAGTTGAAAATTTAGTTTTATTTTTGAAGTTGTTGCAGTTAGCCTCAAACTGGTTGAAGTTTTAAAAACTTTGGATAATTATGTTGGGAATGATTTAATGTTGGATTCAAGACAGTTTTTTTGATTATTCATTTTGAAACTGTTCTGAATTTCTGCAATATATTGTATATTGTAATTTCCTACGATTAGAGCTTTTGTCCGAATAACTATAGAATAAATAAGCACAAAATACAATTTAGTTTACCGTATCTAACAATGACCTATCCAACTATCTCACTCAAAAATTAAGTGGACACTCTCTCATGAAAAGTAAAAAGTGTTTCAAGCCTAAATAGTTAAACGGCCTGCAAAGTATGGACAAAGTGCAATAACTTTCTGTACATTATGCACAGTAGGCCTACACTGACAACACCACACACCTCTGCCTTGTCTTAAGATTTTACACTGCAGTGGTTGGGATGTTGCAGCCTCTTGTCAACTCTTAAACCATGGGTTGGGAACCTATTTACTATCACGGGCCGCATGAATTGTGGATTATCGCTGGCGGGCCGCAAAGAACAACTGGTTGTATCCTAAAATTCTACCTTTATCTTACTATGAGGGATGGAGGCTTCTTATTACATCCTACCTAAAGTATGTGCTTATCATGGGGTTTCGTGGTTTAGTTTTGACGCGGTGCAGTGTTCTAAATTGGGTAAATGGAGATTCTGATGCGGGTCATATCAAATGTTGTCGCGGGCCGCATTTGGCTTGCGGGCCGCAGGTTCCCAACCCCTGTGTTAAACTATCCACGTTAGTGGTTCGGCTATTTCGCTAAACACAAGCATGTTATGATTGTCCCATTATCGCGAGCATTCCCATTGACTCATGTAAGAACTGCCAAATCAACGCGTCATGGAAGCACGTCGTCTTCGCAGTTTATCGGTCAGTCTTGCTGCCGTGTATATTCATTCTATTTTGAGATCGTGCTGTGCGCCTAACAAGCTTTGTGAAACTACAGCAGGTCACATGGCAAGTGTAGCTCTGGTTTGTTTGTGCATTTCTTCAAACTCTGGGTAAGTTGTTGGGAGCAAAATGTAATTGTAATTTGGTCATTTTTTTCTTAATTATAATTACACAGGAATAAAAAACATCAATTACATTTAATTACAGTTGCAAATGATCCAACTCTGGTTCAGGGGTCGTTTGTTCTTTTCCAAGAGTCGAGCTGCGCAAACCATGTCTGCGAGATTTCAAAACGTAAAATCCGCCTATCACAAGGCTGACGTCAGCATTATGCGCAGCTCTGTAATCTCGCAGCATGTCGTGGCTTGCTAGTTTCCGCGAAGAGCGTCTAAACAGGCGTAGTACATCCTCGCCGCACGCAATTAATGAAACTGGGTCGCGCGCCGCGGTCATCTGTTCTCACGCGATCGTGCAAGTACCAGTGTACAGAGGCATAGACGTTGTTGCCAGAGGAGCTCGTTACCGTCGAGCCGATCGATACCTATTGTGCGTCTGTTCTCTCTGGTGTGCATATGACCTCTTAGCGATTGTTGTTCGCGGGCGTCGGTAACAGTTTTTGCCTTGACGGACAGTTCGTTTTCTTTTACTCCGAAAGCCCAATTCGTGCTTTGTTCCAATACAAAAACCATCCATCAACAGAAGACAATGCCGAATGTTTTCAGAGGTTGCTTCATAAAATTCTTGCTTGTTCTTGAAACGTGAAAAGCTGAAGTTTGACAAAACTTTTGCACGCTATAAATCTCACATGCTACACTGCCATGCACTGTAGGTTTTCTTAGAGCAAAGAAACGGTTAAAACCATTTCTATTTCTTCTTCATCACACAAGAACTGTACTTGTCAGAATTTATCAGTTCCACCGAGCCGAAGAATTTCTGTGTCAAGGTTAGTTCTATGATTGTTCAGGCCCATAGCCAGGTTTTGAGGGGCAAAATACATTTTTAGGGGGGCACGATTTTTGATTTTATTATATTTTTAAAACAAATTTTTCTGGGAACAAAAAAATTTGGGAGGGCACAGAAGAAATTTGGGGGGCACTGCCACCGAATGCCCCCCCCCGTGGCTACGGGCCTGTGATTGTTACGCGAGACTCGGGCGCTTGAATGATGGTCGTGGGGG
>JGI24158J21664_10002426_pt1 | contig 22563 bp, 9 predicted proteins | sample Ectturendosymbi3_FD_21664 | JGI IMG/M metagenome (IMG submission 21664)
AATGACTGGTCAAATGCAAGATAATAGTGAAGTAAAACAAATAACATTCAAATAAGTTGAAATAACTGCTGCAAGAGAAATAGGGCTAAGATTGCTAGCATTACTAATGCCACCATTATTTTTACTAAGAGGTGCAACAGCAGTATCCGTGTATTCTTGTGGGGTTGTGCCATGCATTAAACATATGTTGAAAAGACCACAAAGGCATACACATGCACTGGACCAGCATATGTGCAACCATTGTACAAAACCATGAGAACAAGTGTTGCAAAATTTATTGCATGATTAGTATCTTTTGAAGACAGGTTTGTGTGAAATGTCTTGAAATTGTTTTGTGGTTTCCATTAAAGCATAATCTCCAAAAACAGATTGCACCTTCAGCACACTGGACACAGCAGTCCACACAGATGCATACAGCCATAAATTATATTACACAACCCACATATTAGGCTTCTTTAATTTGTAGTTAATGCATATTAGATGTTACTTAAAAGCTTTTGGGACATTTTGACAAATGTAACTGAGATGAACGCTTGTTTCAAATCAGAGGTGGGGAACCTGCGGCTGGTGGGCCAAATGCAGCCTGCGTAAGCATTTGATATTGCCCACATCAAAATTTTTGTTACCCAAGTTTGAGTACAACATCATGTCAAAACAAAGCTCCATGATAAACAAGTAGTTACAGTAGATAGTAAGTCAAGAGAAGCCACTCTTCACAGTCAGATAACGGTATAATTTTAAGATAAAATTAATTAATTTTGCAGCCCATCCGCAATAATGCACATTTCATGCATCCTGTGATAGTAATTAGGTTCCCCACCCCTGTTTTAAGTAAAGGCAATGAATTACTGCTGCAAAATTAGGCTGGCTGTTTAAAATCAGGCTACACTTAGAAAACCTGAAACTTGGTTCCAAATAATATAAGTGACTTTAAATGCTCCAAGAACCATATTGATTATAATGCAAAGGAATTTAGAGAGCATATCCAGTGCCATTAAGTCTTTCAGAGTGATGTGATACATCTCAAGTAGGTTTAGCAAACTTCATAGCCTTAGGCTTGTGCTGTTGGTATTTTGATCTAGAGTGTGAAGAATAGATGCAGAAATGTTTCATGTACATGTAATCCCATTTCCTCACAATAACACCTTATGCATCAGTTTTTTCGTTCGTTGGAAATTTTGAGGTTTGTCATTTTCCATCAGTGTGCTTCTATGTCAGTTGTATAGCTTTTTGTTTTGTAACTTTGTATTCTGAATACATCTGTTGAATAAAAGCTATGCTGAAAGTTTATTCTGTACCCACTGCCAGCCTGTGTGTTATGGACTGAGCACAATGCACAGCAATGTAAGATTAATGAGAACCTGTTGTCAATATCTGTTTGTGACTGTGTATCTTTGGCCAACTTCCTGAGCATCATTGGGGGAAATACCTTTGAAATTTGTGTGTAAAGATATGAAATTTAGCACAATTAAAATTTTCCATGGCATCAAATTGTCCACTATGCACTTTGTATTTTATTAATTTTAGACAGACATTTTTGAACAAAAGGTTAGTGTTTGATGGTAGGACTAGTAGTTGACGTCTTTTCTAAACGCGAAAGTAAAGCCAAAGTTTTTATACATTGTTTGCATATTTTCTTGTAGTGTTAGTAAACAATCGAGTCTTGCGTTTCATCGCGGTTGTTTCTCAGGCAGTGATCGCGTTTTATCAAGTCTCGTCAAAATTACGTTTGTGTTATGGCTGATTGAATTCGAGGAATGTGCTCGGCTGGTGCGTCATGCTGGCTGCGTCGGTTACAACCGCACAGAGGACCCTACAAGGCGTTTTGGCGAAAAATTTCGAACGCACTCCATTTATGCTCAAGCGTTGATCGGCACTTTATCGATGTACTGTGCAACAGCGAATGCGGAAATCTTGAAAACGTTACGGCGGCGCCTTAGCGTGTTTGCATCAAATGAATGTTGTTGCCAACGTCCTTCCGGTATATTTCATCACAGTGAAGAAGGTGCACTACGGTTAAGGTGAATAGTTGTCAACACCGTGTTTGTTGAAGCGTGATGCGAAGGGCACTGCATGTACGCTAAGCCGGTTTGTAATGAGATTTCCTTGGGTGAAGGAAACTGTAAGAGTGCTAAGTAGTTGATGTCGATTCAGTGATGTTGCAACCAAGATGTTGGCTTGTTATTTTGTTGATCATGAAACGTGAGCGCAATTTAACCAAGCAGTATAAGAAAACGTGCAACGTTATATTAACCACAATGTTTACCTAGACGTGTGTACCTGAGCCAAGCCTATTGCGTTGTGGGGTTCACGGTCAGTGACCAGGCGTTTCGGCTAATTGGTTTTGATAGAAAGTGAATTAGGGTAGCCGAGGGAAAGTGGAGAAATTTTGGCCGAGGCAAAAGGATTGATTGAGTATAAGGTTATTAGCCAGTACGTCACAGCTGATCTATATATGGCCTTCAATTAAGGCAGCATTTATGTCAAGTTCATTTTGTTCAGCTACAACACCCAACCCTTCCTGCTACTCTTTTGCTTGATGTTGAAACGTTCATGTATTCGCCCCTGGATATGGTTTTTCGCTGAAACACTTCGGTCATTTGTCCCGTAATAGTAGTAAAACTTGCCTTAACAGTATTTACTAGCTTGCCTTTTCAGACGTTATGATCGTCTGAGTCATTGAAAAAATTCGAAGAATGACCGAAGAAATATACTCAGATTCGCCCTGAGTGAAAACAAATTTTCTGCTTATTGTTTTAGTGTCGATTTTTGAAGCTCATGATAAGTTGTTGTTTTGGGCTGCCTGTATTCTGCCAAATTGCACAATCCTCAACCTTTTTTGCCTGAAGCAGTCCAAACTGATAATTCCTTTTAGGTTCATAGTAGTGTGCTCTTGTGGCGCTGAAATTAGTTATAATGGTGTACCACGCTCAATTAAAAATATGCGTTGGCAGTGAATGTTATCGGCGTCATTGACCTTTCACAATCTGCTGAACAACCGACAACAATAAAATAAGCACATGCAAGTATTCTCACTCCGCATTCTCTTTCCAGTATGCACTTCAACGTTGAAACCATGTTATTGAGATTAAGCGAACAATACGATTGTTAGTGCTGAAGTGAAGTTGATTGATTACCATGTTGACTACTTTTTATGAACATAAAGACCGTTTTATTTCGAGAAATTTTCACTCTCTTTGAAATGTAACGTCGGTGTTACCCTCGCATTGGTTTGGATTTTAATAACACATTTGTGTATGTGACATGCATTTCAAAGTCTGATTGTTTGGTGCCTTTAGTATGTTCAGAGCTGTCGGTGTGGACTTTTCCACGCCAGATGAAACCTCTTTTCTGCGTAGTAAAGCGTGCTGTCGATTACTAACACGTGAATTTGATCATCACAAGTCATGATTTGTCTAACGTGGATTATGCACCAAAACTATCCCCTTTCGTGTGATAAGAAACCTGGGCTATCAACGATTATGTCCAAATTGTATTTGTCGTCGACGACAGGCCTGTAAAGAAGGTGTTCCTGGGTTGACAACTGCCATATCAAACTTGGGTTATTAACAACAATAAGTTTATCGATAAAACCTTTCGAATATCCGTAGCGCTTTCTCTATTCAGTTTTCGTAGCTCCTTTTTTCCCTCAAAGTAGTTTATGCGGTAAACAAAGTGTCGCATCACTTACGTGTCAATCATGCATGTTTCGCGCATATCTTACACAGCCAACAGCTATTGGTTTTACGCGTGTGTCTAATTTTCAGCAGCAAAGTCGTGTAAGAGCAAAAAAACAAGGCAGCTTGCGTTGCGCTCAGGTGAAGAGCTTGAACATCGTTGTGCAGAGTTCCACATAACTAACGGTTAAAAGCGCCTGAACACAATTAAGTGGTAAACATTACTCATGAAACTCCTTGAGTTGCAAGCCCAGATTCAGACACATTCCATTCTTTCTGTCAATAACGTCTTAACGCGCAAGCGGTACTGCTTCACATAGCTTTATGCTTATATCTGTTGTAAATTGCAGCGTTGCATCTCACTAAGACTACGCGCAGACTGATGATCAACTGAGTTTAGGAAAAATTGAGTAACGAAATTTTATTAGAAACACCAAGCATTTCTTCTGACGGTGACTTGTGAAAATTACGTGCCTAAGAAAAAATGAAAAATGTTGTAACGCTCTAGTTGTGAATATCAGCTGCTTGAAAGGAAGCTTAAAACAATATATCACTGTCACTGTCTAACGAGTGGTGTTACAGGTAAAGAATCGACGAAGTTATACCTTCGTGGAGTGCTCTTTTTTTGCTGGGTATGTGTAGCCTCTGATAGTGAAGCAAAGAGTTCTCTTTTGCTAATGGATTCTAATATGGTGTGTTGAACGCCGTCTGTGGTGTAAATCGTTCTTGAGAGTACTTTTCGGTCTGCAGTTAAAATATTCTATTCAGTATCCCTGGACAATTAGTTTTCTGTGTGAGCGTAGATTGCAACAATGACAGCTTCAGGATTTCCGGATTTCTGTTATTTTAGGTTTTGGCTCAGCCCCGTATTTTGCTTAGGGCATGGACTATGGTTGTCGGAAAAAAAGATACGTAAGAGGGCGTTTGTTACTAGTTGCAAAGGGGTTGGTGGGAAAAATAGCTACTTTCTTGCAGGTGTGATCTACAAAAAATGTGTTTAGAAGTGTCGTGCGGATGGTACTTTTGGCAGTGCTGTGCATGCGTAAAATTGTGAAAACATGTCGGATATCGTTTAAGTGCAGGAATATGAAGAGTGAAAAGCTCACAAACTGTTGACGTAGTACATAGCAATTGCACGTGTGTTTTTGGCTCTGTAGAACAGGTCACGTGGAAAGATGTGTCTTCGACCTCCTGGTAAATAATAAAAGCAGTCTTTAGACGGCACCGTGTGGATATGTTTTGCAATAAAAGAAGTAGCTAAGAATAATTTATTTTAACCTGAGAATATGTAGCAAAACATAAACACAGAATGGTCGTCTCTTTGAATAACACGTAGTAAACGATTACTCCTTCATTTGTTTACAATAACCAGGTGAAAATGTCAAGTTTTGCGACCTAGGTTTAACTCAGGAGCGTGAACTAGAGGTCGCCCATTTCAATCTAACGCTGCCGTAACAAATATACGACTTGGAAGAAGCCGTGATGTTAAACGCTCAGTGCGGAGTCACTGCCGCTTTTTACAAACAACCTTGTTGAAATGTTTGCTTTGATATATGTTAGCAATAGTCCGCACTTCGTCAAGCGCACCTGGTTGTCAGTCATGGCCACAAGACAAAGTAGTGTATCGTGTTCGTGTGCAGTTTTCTGTTGTCTTCCAGCAAAACGCGACAGCGATTGTGAATTTGCCTTCACGCAGTGCGAAATGTGTGGCATAGCGCCGGCGATGCGAACGGAGTTTGTGAGAAGCTTGATAAAGAAAGTACCATAGTTTGTTTTGCAAAATTCCAATTCGTTGAAATGCCTCTTGGTTTAGGACCCCTCGTCCGAACAAACATCAGGCTTCGGGGTGTTGGACAGGAAAGGTTTCCTGTTATGTACTGGCCACGACCAAGTTTCGTCTGAGAACTCAAAAATGCTACACGTGTTAAACATTGACAAGCTTGTTTAAATTTCAGTCAAAGCATGAAACTTCACTTCACTAAAACTGCATTATAAAAAATGTTCAGTGTAGTAGATTTTCACTTATGGCCATGTGTCTTCACTCGTTAGCACAGCAGTACGCATGTGCCATTCTCTACATACGGGGAAACCTCTTATTTTGTTAGTCACGCACTTTATATCGCATTTAGAGATCTCGCTTTGAAAGCATTTGCTGAATCGCGTTTCTGAGAGTGTGAAACTATCACGGAGGATCCGTAAAAGATCAAATTTATGGGAGCTTTTAACCGTATCTGAACTGCTGTTTTTTTTAAGACGCTTTGTTGCAAGATCTCCAAGCTACGATACCTCAACCAACAAATATCGGGCCGACCAAAGGTGAACAAGAGGATGAATTAATATCTGACCCAATGATGCAGGTAAGCTGCCTAAGACCTTGTGTTTATTTTTACTGACGGCCACCGCTGTGCCAATTGTACCTCCCTTTGTGGCCACGTTAATTACGGAATTGAATACGCTGTAACATCGAGGAGGCAAAAAATTATAAATCACATGAAGTCAAACTGCGTCCTTGCATGTAACAACTTCAGCTATTTATTATATTTGAGTATATGTCTATATAAACATTACTTCGAAGCGCAAAAAACTTACTGCTGGTTATACGTGACTGCATAACCCCTTGCCGTCATTGGCACACCTTTGCCAATGTCTTTTCAACAAATGTGCGTTATCTTGGCATTCTCGTCTTTTTGCTCAAAGTTTCTTACTTGACTAGGTACATATGAAATCACGTGACTAATGTGGTCAGTTTTCAGGTGGCGAACAATTCAGCAACTAGCATAAACTTGGTGTTCCTGCGTGGGTTGTTATACCTATTACCACCTGCATGATTCTAACTCATGTCATTATACTCTTAGCACCTGCACTATTGCATAGGTGCTAGATCAGCCTAGATACGACTAGATTTTAAGGTGGGAGCAAACCGCTTCTAAATGCCAGTACTACACAGCTGTTTGGACAAATATTTCGAAGGTAGGAACAGAAAGAACATGGCTTAGGAATCGTTTTTCCCCAGGTCGGTAGCTCTCACTGATAGCACATAGGACTTACGTAACACAGTGGTGTGCATAGTAAAGTCTGTTCGTCTTTAAGCTATACGTCCGTAGAAGCTTCTGCTATGATTGTAAAGTTTTCTGTTGTAGTGAGCCTGTCAGTTCCAGTACATTATTACGGTTCTTGTCAGATTAGCTCCGTTACCGAGTTGTGAAACTTAGAACTGCCGAAAGCCAATGCGTTGTATTGTGTTGCATGTCTTACTACAGGGCGCTGAAATGTTTGCTTTCTTTTTGTTGCTTTGTGCAGTGTTAGAGTTGAAGATGGTCTGAAACAGGATTTGTTTGCAGAGCAACGGTGCAACTACGAACATGTCAACTCTACAGGGAAATCTAAACGAGCTTGATTCCTTATTGGAGGACCTTTGCACAACACACGACCCCAACACCAGGCCTTGTATGCAGTTTGTGATTTGATGTTTTCGTCGCGATTTTAACGTTGGCAAACCGAAAAAATTCTCGCTAATTTTGAATTTGCAGCGATAAGGACACACGAGTGTGGAATATTGTGTGCACTGAGTCTGTTTGCAACTAAAAAAACGCCAGTATTGGTAAAGTTCGTGTTGAGAGATACGAGTTCCACCTTGTTTTGGTAGATTGGCTGTAACCCTGAGGTGCTCAGTTTATCCAAGAATCGACATTCTTCTGAATCCGGGCAATTGCCCCCTCCTCGAAATTTTCAAAAACATCTTTAGTTGTTAGGTACAACAACAAGTTACAATCATTTTCCCCCCGAGAGTATCAGCTGGTTACGGCCTGGTATTCTGTGAAGCTAGATGTTGGTGCCGACGTCATCCAAAATAATAAGATCGAACGAGGGTAGATGTAAGAGGTGATAGTCATTGAGTGAAACAGCAAGGAAAAGTAATTGCTTAGTTAATAGCGTTCGTCCTGTTAGGCATCAACTTTGTCACAGCTAATCTTACGTGACAACCTTTTTAAAAGGGTGTTATCAAAGGTCAGCACACCCAAAATAACGATTTTTGTGCAGCGTAGCATGCAGACACAGCTTCAGGTTTAGATGAGCGAGTTTCTTATCGTAAAACACCTATATTGAGCCTACTACTAAGTGCGCTTGGCTTACGCATGGCGTAATATCTTCTCTTGTCCACCTACATGTTATCTCTTTCGTGTTGTGATGTGACGTAATAGACTAGTGCGCACCCAGTGCACTACCGTTGAACGACTGTATAATTGCCCATGTGGGCGTTTTGTTCACTGGTCGCTACACCTCAGTGCATGAAACAGTGATATTTTGCTTGTTGGTAAATGGTTACTATGACCCCAGTGGCGTAGCCAGCCCAGAAATTTGGGGGGGGCAAAAAATTGGGAAGGGGCCAAAATTTTTGATTTTCGGCGAATAACACTATTTTGTTTGGAAAAACGCCTCTCAAAGCACACAATGACTATATTTTGTAAAATTTTTTGGGGGCATGGCCCCTTTGTCCCCCTGGCTACGCCTATGTAATGACCCTGGTTATGTTAAGTCATTTCCATCGAGGCCATCGATACGATCTGCTGCACGTGCTTCCATATAGAAAATTGTGAAAGGTGAGCAATAAAATTCGAAGTCCAGCAGAAGCAATGTGTAAGATGTTAATGAGAATAGGTGCTTTGGATTTACGATGTGCTGGTCATCAGAGCATATTGCTGAATGCTGTTTCCAAAAATAGTATATCATTTCAGAAGCATTCTTGCAGCGAGCCATATTGCAGGTACACGTTGTTCGGATAAAATGATCAGTTAACGATTTTTTAGTCCTTCGCCTGTTATGTACGTGTACGTTTGTACAAACCATAGGACATGTCCGAATTTAATAGTAATTTCGCTGAAGCCCCCTTCCTTTTTTTGCCAGTCGATTTTCGAAAAAAAAATTTAGAAAAAAAGTTGCCAATCGATTCCTTACTTACCCGCATTGTGGAGAGTACTTGAATATAGACATGTGCAAGTTTGAATCATTGCAAAAAGGTGAAAACTGAGCCCAGTCGGCTGATTCATCGAAAGCTTGCAGCAAACCTAGAGCTTTTAATTGGAGACTGAACTAATTGTACTTTTCTGCGAAACAACTTGCGTGGTATGCATCTCTACGTCACAATCAAAGTCCACTTTGTTTAGCAACAACCCCTCAATTTCCATCCGATGAAATAAGGACAAGTGTAGCTCCCAAGAAAAACGCTGTCAATATTGAAAAAATCCTGGATGGTTTGGAAAGCGATGGATCCCAGGAGTGAGTAGTGTTGCACTGTAATTGTTTCAGCTATAGTTTCTCCTGAAATAAAATTGTTGTCGGTACTGCCCAACTGCAGTTAAATTCTTGGCTTGTGTTGATAGATAAGCTTTTAGCCCGACTTTATTACCGATTGTTCTAGGCTTTTCGTGTTTGTTTGCTGATAAGTTTCTAATGCGTTGGGAAGGAATTTATTTCGGATGGTCTACGCCCTACGGATTTGTGCCACTATGCTTTTTGCTCAGAAGATTTTGGGCCGCCTTTTTTGTGGATGTTATGCAGTGTGCGCTACGTTATGCCTTCGTGTTGATCTGTTAACTCAAACAAGCAAAACTAACTGTATATTTGTGGTTTTAAAGCTTTTGATCTTAAGCTCTCCGTGATGTCTGTGTTTTGCGAAGGCTAGGTGCATAAGGGTGTGGCATACAGCACTGCATTGTTTTGCACGTTTTGCCGAAAATCGCTCAAAACTGCAGTCGAGTGGTTAGGACAAAGTTTCTATCTAGTTTGCAGAAACTTTCTAGATCCTTTTAACTTGGTTTACATTCTCGCTGAGCTCTGCTTGTTTGAGTACCTGTGGGTCATAAGACCGCTTAATACTGTCATGCAGTTGAAGCGCACTTGTTAGAATTGTTTCTATTGTTATGTAAGCTTTGTGCGTGTGGTGGTGTGCATCAGCGCTTTGGTCTGGGTTAGTGCGTTAATCACGGTGGTTGTGCCTTCAAATGCGGATGTGCGTGAATGTCCTATTGTATGTTACTGGATCTCTCCGTTCACTGTTATCTGCGGTCTGGTAAATCTCACGGAACTAGAATGCACTAAATTGTTTGGCTTTGGTCGATTCTGGGTGAAGCATGTAAATTAAGGTGCTCACAACTCTCGCTTGTCTTGCCCTCGTCTCCTTCACAGAATCAGTTTTAACAAGTCGGAACAGATTTGTTTGTCACGGTGCGCATTCTGGATGCCATGGTACAGAACCTTCGAAAAAAAATGGATTTGCCCATTTTATTGTAATGCTTGTATGCCGCTTTTGGTTGGTGATCAAAGCTATTTTCCTGGTTTGCCGCATCTTTTGCACGAAAAAGGACCACGAACACCTGGTGGAGACCTTAAATCTGTGTGCCGATGATTAGCATTTGATGGACTTTCGGTCAACTGAGCCATAGCGATCGCGTAATGACAAATACTACCTTTGACGTCAGTTTCCGTCCATGCGCGTAACGTTTTGTGTTGTGGCGGGTGCATGAGGTGAACCATGGTGCTGCGTAGTAATTCTCTCAGCAGCAAGCGGGACGTTTCCGGCTGCAAGTCTCAAAAATTAGGAGAAACTGTGAAGGCTTTCTGTGCATTTCCTTGGCAGTGTTGTGTCCGTGCGCTCTGTAGCTGTGCAGTCGAGGCGTTCATTTTCGTCGCGTGTTAGGCTTTTCCTGTACGTTGATGCTTTCGTAAACAACCGCAGCGCGTTTGTTGTCAAACAGAAACAACCACCACCCACCCGGCAACAGGAACGGCCGAACGTCCCCTGCATCAACCGCAGCCCAGCAGCTCGACGATCTGATGGCGTCTTTGGTTGAGTTTAACGTCGGGCAGAGAGTGAGTCGGCTGTCGTCTGGTGTTCGCGTGAAAGTGAATTACAAAACGCTAGTAAAAACAGGGTTGGCCCGAACTGAAAGCACACGTTTGATACGTTTCGCCGTTGCCTGAACCGTACATGTAAACATGGGTTCAATTTTCTCGGAATGCGTAGGTGGCAGACACGCGGCAAGTGAAATATGCAAGCATTTGTAACTGTCGAAGAAGCAATATACTTATGTACCCGGAGGTCTTAGTCTCCTTCTGTTTGTATGGGCCCCGGCAAACTTTCCCGGAATGTCAAGTACTTGATTTTTTCCTGTAATGTACAGTCCTTGAAAGTTATAATCTTGACGACGATGGCTTATCTAGGTCAAAGGAAATGTCGCTTTTATAGGCGAGTCGATGCAGTTTTTCCCTCGATGTATTCTTAACGATTTAAAAGTAAAACTCGAACGATTGTTGTCGAACTGTTTGGGACACACAGTATAGCGACTTGTATGTTTCTTTGCCTCGACGCAAAATTAAAAGCGACGCGAAAATTTGGCTAAGACAGAAGACCCATTTAACGAACATGCCCTACGTGACAAAACCTGGTAGATGCTGTAGTTGGTTGAATCTTAAAACCTGTCAAACATTTTTTGTGCTTTCGCTGTTGTGAAAAAACTTGACCGAAAGAATTTAGTTTTTAGAAGGATATGGTTTGTTAGTGTAGCTGCGGCCCATACCGATTGTGTTATCGTGTAACGCGGTACGAATGCTCAGGTGTTTGCGTTGAAGGCGGGTAATGCGACGATTTTAAGCGTATGTTGACTTTGGTCGTTTGCAGAGTTCTTTAAATTCACGCGCTTGAGTACTGTTGCCAGTGGCTAATCGGTTTGTGGTAAAACTTGCTTGTCCCGAATCGCTGGGTATAGTATAGGTGTTCTTTGTTGAACCTCTTCCAAAAGTTAATTGTTTGCCGCTGGATTAGCTGCGTTGTTATCGAAAAAAGCGTGCTTAGATGCGTTCAACACTAATCTCACCTTTTTGCCTTGTTGCTTTGTTTCAGGACTCGGGCAGTGTCGGCAGCGACAAGAGCGACCCGCCGTACGCCAAGCCAGACAAATCCAGATCAAACCCTACGTCACCGAACATCGTGACGGAAGCAGTCCCTGCTGTGCCTTCTAAAAGCGAACCCGGTGAATTTTTGTCTGTTAGTGTCGTTCGTGGTCGAGACCATAAAACCTATTGATTTGTGTTTTTCGCTTTTTTCCTAACTTTTACCAGTACTTTCGTTAAAGCAAGTTTGTTGATAGACTGTATTTTGATTTGTTATTGTCAGCTGTCAACATAATCCACACAGGTAAATAATCTTTGCAATTGTGTATTGTCCGACGTGTCGAGAAGAAACACTGCAGAATGCTCCTGATTAATCTAGGGCTCGTTTGTAGAAACAGTGGCCATCAGGACCTCAACGATCATTTTGTCCCCCCCCCCGAAAATATCATCTGGTTGCGGTCATGGACAAGTAGTTTATAAGAAACGCAGTTCCGACGTGGTCAGCGTAAGGCATCGTTCCTTCACAGGCAAAAAGGTGTGCGTGCACTTTCTAAAGCTTGTGCGTCACACCGGGCACAGTCAGCGGAAAGATCGCAGTTGCGAAAGCTTTCCGGTCCTGTCGAATGCGAAAGCCGCACCGAGCTGCAGCCAAGGAAGCCGCAGTGCCGGTGCGACGCAAAGTCCACCAGTGCGAAGGCGGCCGTTGAGCCGTTTGCTGCTGACTGTCACTCTCGGCTGAAGCGCGTGTCGCGTTCCGATTTCTCTTCCAACGCTTCCGGTACGAAACGTTAGTGAGCGTTGACGTGGTGGTGAATGGGACATGCGTGACGCGTGATGAGAAAGTTGCTTTGCTTGCGTCAGAGCGCGGTTAAACAGCCAGGGACAAGGCGAGCTGGCTGATGTTTGCCTTGCTTTTTGTTGCTCTCGTCGTCTGAAGCTGAAGCCCCGACTGAAAAGGTCGCTCCTTGCACGATGACCATGCGTGGCTTCCGCTTTTCTCGTCTCGGACGAGAGAAGTTAATTTACTTGCAAAGGTGTATGGGCGTATACTGATGACTGTGCGTTTCCACGTGCTCTTGGTTGCTGCAATGCGGCAGCCTGTTCTCAGCGAAATGGCGAATTTCGTGATGACGAAATTCCCTCAATCATTTTACTTTTTATTGTTCGTACATCTGCTGAATGTGAATGAACAATACAGTGTTTCAGCCAACGAAAGAAATGTCCATCGTTTGCATTTAGTGTGCGCTTACTTTTATTTACCGGAATTGGCCATTTTCGGCAATATGTTCCTGTTTGGCGCCAGCCAACAATGTATCAAACAAGGCTGAAATTGTTCAATGCTAATAAAACTTCCAAGTAATTTTAATTTTCATTAAAAGTGTAGTTTGAAGCAAAACCAATTTCCACAAACACCAATCACAGTCCTTTGTTGTGTTGATTACAAAAGCTATCTCCAGCAATAAAAGTTTGCTACGCTGTGTGCTTCGGATAGTACATCATTGAAAGGATTTTAGTTTTTTTACAGTTGGACCATTGGTTTACAAGTAGTAGACGTGATTCAAAGTTTAATAAAGCTACACGGCAATTTCGATCAGTCAAAGCAATGTTTGGCTCTTTCCGCACAAAATCGGTACCATTCGCTGTCAATCCACACTACCATAGCAAATCGACGAACAACATCATTAGTCTTTAACGAAAAACTCACACCTGCCAGTCAAAATTAATTGCAACTTCTTAATGTCTATGGAATAAGATCCTTTCTCAGCAAAGAATCAGACACTTTAAGATCTTACTGAGTAATATTTCGCCTACGATGTAAGCGTCATCAGCTCTTATTCAAGTAGAATATACAACTTCTTAATGGATTTATCAACACACCACCTGTACGCGGTTCATGCCCAGAGCTTGTTGGCAAAGCACGCTTCTGCGTCGTTTCTTGTGAAGTGGTGTCCGTAACGTGGGTCTCATGAGATGTTAACCCTTCGAAGCTTATAAACTAAAGGACCTTTTAGTTCACCGCAACTTCACTTTTACTTGATCAGGAAAAAGCAATGGGTTTCCTGAAATGCTTAAGTCAAAGTTAAAGCTTGTGGCGCAATTTCTTTTGAATTTGTTTTTTTGTCATCATAGCTCTATATTTTAATTTTTTGCGTAAGATTTAACTGTATCTGAGTAACTAATGTATCAGCTTTCGGTTAAGTTTTCGAAACCGGATACACACCATTTTGCTAGTCTGACAAGTTCATCACAATCAGTTATTAATTGTGTTACTGTAGTAGACTAAATTAGTCGACGTTTGTTAGGAAGGTTTGTCTTTTGTGACCAATCGAGCATGATGTGTCTTCCAACGCATTTAGAATCTTTCATCGCCGAACTTTCAACTAGAAACAGAACAGCGCATTTTAGGAACCACCACCACTGATCATACGATTTGACCCCTGAATAAATCATATGATCGGTGGCGAAGGCTTGTTAAAATGCGCGTAAAGGTAATGTTATTTCGCATAAACAACAACTCCGCCATAGATAGTTTTGACGTCATCATGAAATTGCCTCGTTTTGCTGGTGGCGTTTTTCCTGTGGGTTGATCACTGCTGGCACGCGTCATCTCGGTATTATTTTTTGTTGTGGCGTCATCGACCTTTCGAACAACATGTTTACGTCCATCTTAAATGACGTCGCGCTGAAAGATCCTCGGCTAGAATGTGCAGCAGTCGCTTATCATCAGCTTCGCTATTGTGAACGTACAGCGAAGTGCATTTCTGTTTGATTTCGTAACAGTGCGCTTTGTTCGCAGCAACCGACCTCGACGCGATGCTCAAGGACATAAACACAGATCTAGGGAAGCAAGGGATCCGCGCCGCGTCCAAGGGTTTGTGCGGCGCGTGCGGGAAGCCTGTCATGGGGGAGGTGAGTTTGCTCTCTCCACTGGATAAATCAAGCGGACAATGATTGAGTTTATTTTACGGTTAGTTATTGGTTGAAGGTAAAAAAAAACTAATTTTATCGTGAACCTAGGCCAGGAGGTCCCAACCTTCCTCTGACCAAGTACCCCTTCAGCATTTCGACAGATGACCATGTACCCCTAAAATTTCTTACTGCAAAAGGCTGAGTTGAACAACAAAAAACCACTGAATTTTGATGGGACTTTACCTGAAAGTTCTATCAACAACTGATTGACTTTTTCACAAAGATTTTATTATGACTAATCAGATATATTTAACAGTAAGCATATACTGATTTTTGAAAATAATATTCACTGAAATATGTATACATTTTTTAAAATAAAAAATATGTAAATGTATTTTCCCTTCTATTGCTAACCTTAAATGTACTCCTTCAGATAAGCAAATGTACCCCAGGTTGGGAAATTAACGTATGTTTGAGCTTTATACCGAAGATATTACACGGAACTTTGTGCATGTGATTAAAAAATCACACACAAGTCCTCTTCTCAAGATCTTGTTCCACTTGGTGCCTTGTTTCGCTTGTGTGTAATTTGGAATTTTCCTATTAGAAACACTAGTAGATGAATACTTTCCCAAAGAACTCATGTAAAATTGACAGCACCATTTAGGTAGTTTTGTTGAGAAGGCGCGTCCCTTTTTTAGAAAAAATATTTTGTCGGTATGCTTTGTTCGGAGGAAGATTTTTCCTTAGTGTGCCGCGCAGCGAGTTAAGCTTTCCTGCTGCCAGAACTCACACAGATGAAGCCTCCGTGATGTAAAAGCCCGTAGTTCTCCAGCAGTGTCCCAGTCGCCAGGCTTATGACTTGACAGCGGTTGTGGTGTTTTCACTGACAGAGGATATGTGTCCGTGGGCCACCGCGCACAAGCAGCGCAAAGACCGACTCCATCCAACTAACACCAGCCAACTTTTTCAGGTGACCACTGCGTTGGGCAAAGTCTGGCATCCCGAGCACTTCGTGTGCGTCGTCTGCGACGAGGAGATCGGCACCAAGACCTTCTTCGAGCGCGAGGGCAAGCCGTACTGCGAGAAGGATTATCACCAGCTTTTCTCGCCCACTTGCGCCTACTGCAATAAGCCCGTGCTTGGGGTGAGCCGCTTTCCTAACTTTCCACGTTTGCTTCCTGCCTCAGTGTTCATTCACCAGTAGTAGTGGTGGTAGTCGTCTGCATTGTGGCTGTGCGATGTCATGCAACGGAATCGCCGTGGTATTGTGTCCAGTCTGAGCTTTGCGTCGTGGAAAAGCCGCCGAGCTCCGCAACAAATGTTGTTCATGTTGCAAATTTCGTGTGATTAAATGAGCATCATGCCCTGGTCTGTGTTAATACAGTATAATCAAGGCGACGTATTAACTGGTTTTCACACTCAAACGATGCTTTCAGTATCGGCTCGCAACCTTACCGTGCCGCTTTTGCATTTAAAACATTTNTTGCTTTTGACGATTCTTAGNCAACTGAATACTACAANTGACTCAACTAACTTCGGTCGCTTTCATGAATTTAAGAACAAATCTGTTCGGAATCCCACATGAGTTACATTGTTGATTTCGAGCACGAAAGATCGTGGTTTGGTTGTTCGTGCATAATCATGACAAATCGTTTGCCTAAAGTTAAAAGCGTTCCTTGCAAATGTTCCATCGTCACAACTGCAAGGCAGACAGTAGCAAGACCTCTTGGAATTCATGACTACGAAGAACTTGGGGTTTTTGTCACTCGAACACAGTCTCGAAAAGCTTTAAATAGACATGCTAGCTCAGTGAAGACTGATAAATTCGTTTACACTCTTGCGCAAAACTCGCGATTACTCATCCCACGATCGAAACCACGTCAGACAGAAAAATACTTTCCATGAAAGCTGCGTTGTCAACATCCCATTTGAATAAAGTTGTAAGACTGAAGATGCGCGGTGTTACACGAAATCGATTTCCCACTTAAAATTTGTTGGTGTACTCAAGCCCTTCAACCTATGTGGTGAAGAATAGTTACTTGCGTTGTGAAATAGCGTTTTATTCTATTTAATTTTAATTGCTTTTCGCATTTTGCAGCAATGCGTGACCGCCTTGAACAAGACCTGGCACCCGGACCACTTCTTCTGCGCGATGTGCAACGAGAAGTTCGGCGACGAAGGCTTCCACGAGTACCAGGGCAAACCCTATTGCCGCCGCGACTACTACAACGTCTTCGCGCCCAAGTGCGGGAGCTGCCTGAAGCCGATCATCGACAACTACATATCGGCGCTAAACGCGCAGTGGCACCCCGAGTGCTTCGTCTGTCGGGTGAGTGAAGAAGTTTTCAATTTGGGTCGCCGCGCGAAGCTGCTCGTTTTTTTGCGGCGATGCGTGGAAACGTAGGGCGGCGGGGAGTTTGAAAAACGCCGTTTACGACCGTCGCTGGGAAGTTGCGCATGGATTCCTTTCTTTGAACGACCGCACCACGCTTACATCAGCTAGAGTTATCTTTTTTTCACCTTAGAAAATTGTTTTCAACTTCTTTCATTATTATTGCTGAAACAGAAAACCGTCGAATTTTTGTCGGCCTTTTCTTGTAACTGTAAAAGTAAATAACGTTTATGTTTTTCGTTGGAACATTTTACGAACGACAACAAAATTCCAAATAACATGCTGTTCCAGAACAAGGCAAAGCTATCAAAAAAGCGGCATTAATGAAAACACGTTGTCGTGGTCCAAGGAACCCAGGAATCGGGGTCGCCACCGTTGGAGTATTTACCTGTTGTTCGTTGTCGCTATGAAAAAAACTTTGGGTCGATGGTGAATCTGCGAAATATGAAAGCTTTCGGGAAGATTGGAAAACAGCGTGAATTTAGTTTTTTCAAAAATGTTTTTCTTGCCTGACTAATGTTTTTTGGGGGGCGAGTAATTTTTTTTCTGGAAGGTGTGGTTTAGAACCGGATCGAGGTTTGGCCATAGTAAAATATTCGCTTCCAGAAAAGCGACAAATTTCTAGTGCAGAAGTTTATCATCACGAAACAAAAACCTGTTTTTGCGTCATTTGTTTCCCTCCATTCTTGCTCATTCCCTTATAACTCGTTCACATCCTTCATGTTGAAAATTCCTGCAATTTTGCGCCCGTCTTCGAAAACGACCGGATACCTTCAAAAGGGCTGCCTTGCGCACACTGTCTCGGCCATCTCTCCTTTTTTACTCAGCTGGGATTGTTTCAATTGAATGCCAAATGGCCACCTTCAGTCGCCTGCCGGCTAGCAAGCATTTCCGCAGCGCTGGCATGCACTGCTGCAGTGGACAAGCTCGTGTTTTGCTTCAATACCGGACAGGCCGTTCAGCAGCGACCTCGAGAAAAAAGTGTGACGTTTTTTAAGCGTTTCGATGACACTGCTTTAATTTAAGGAAGTGCTCCTTTATGCCGAAGAAGAAGAAACAAACTTTTTTACACATCGCTGGTTGCGGGTTCATCTGAAAAACTCACTGAAAAAGTCTGAACAAAAACACTGTGAAGTCTGACGCGGTCCAGTGTCCATCGTCGACGCTATGCTGGCAGTTGTTGCAATAATCAGCGATGCGCCTGTCCCCGGAGCAAGTATGAGCAGCATGTCTGCCGCTACAATCAGGGAAGGCGGATTAAGGTCCAGCACGGTGCTCGCCACAAATCGGCAAATGCGAAGAAGTCTGCCATGCGCTTTGCGGCACTGACCCCGCCATTGGTCTTCGTTTATTTTGTGGCCTGTGGCGAAGTGACGTTGAGCAACACCCGGGCTCTCTTGTCCTCGCAAAGTGCAGAAAAGTACCGCAGGACGCCGGTATGTAAACGCAGCAAACGTTTTGCAGAAGCTCAACAACGATCGTGTTCACACGTTGCTCACGGAGCTGTGTTGTTCAGGTTTCACCGGCGTTCGATAGCAGTTTAGATGTTATGCACTCGCCTGCCCGCAATGCGGAGTGACAGTGGCAAATGAATGGGTTTCATTCAGTCATTCGGGTTTATTCCAACCAATATAGAATACGCTCAGCTTGTGCGCGTGTCTAATCATTGCAGCATTGGCAGTGCAGGCAAATCGCTTTAACTTGATAACGTTGGCTGCAGCTTGTCGACCAGGCCCGTAGCCCGGTTTTACGTTTTGAGGGGAAAATACATTTTTAGGGGGGCAAAATTTTGTTTTTGTTAAATCTTTGAAACAATTTGTTCTGGGCACAACAAAATTTGCGGGGACACAAAAATTGGGGGGGAATTGTCCCCGAATGCTCCCGTGGCTACGGGCCTTCTGCCAACACCCTTGAATCGCCGTATAGCAGAGATTACTTGCGCAATTGTAAGTAAGCTTAGGCGCAGCACTGTCGTGGACACTGTCCTGTTTTTCGTATTGAAAACTCGCACTTGAACTTCAACGCGCGGTGCATGCGATGTTGAAGCTTACGTCGTCTGGCAAGGCTGCAGTTACCGAGCAATTCGATCTCTGCATTTCAGGAATGCCTCACACCTTTCACCAACGGCAGCTTCTTTGAGTTGGACGGGCAACCGTACTGCGAGACGCACTATCACTTGCTGCGTGGTTCACTTTGCTCCGGCTGTCAGAAACCAATCACAGGTAGGAGGCTTTCAGCAACAAGTGGCGTGCGTGTTTCATTTTCGTCTTGAGGCAACGTTATTGCCCTTTTCAAGCACTCTTGAACATCTGGATTAGTAGTTTTTAAGTACGGCCGGCGTCTGACTTCCTATGCTCTTAAAACTTCACCAGCCTGCATCTTTTCAACTGTTGGTTTCCCGATTAACAAACACGTTTTTGTATTTTCAGGCCGTTGTATCACCGCTATGGGCAAGAAATTCCATCCCGAGCATTTCGTTTGCGCGTTCTGCCTGAAGCAGCTCAACAAAGGCACCTTCAAAGAGCAGAACGAGAAGCCTTACTGCCACCAGTGCTTCTCCAAGCTTTTCGGCGTTCCGAATGTGAATTAAGCGATCCATCCCACTCGNGCTTGGCGAAAGTGCGCCAAGCGACGACTCAAGAGCGCTGCGACTTGCCACTCCTCAAGATGGCGGCGTTGCTTGGTGACTGGGCACAGCTACAGTATATTGCCCGCTTCGATGACCTGAGTGTCTCATGCGTTGTTTTTAAAAATCGGTCATGTTTTTGCTGCGTTCTTTTTTTAAATGAAACTCGCCGATGCTCACAATGCGCGGAAACCATTCTGTTACGTCCGTCATCGAAATCATTATGCGCTGAAGTGGAACGCCCGCGGCAAGATTTGGGAGCATCGTGATGATACTTTCAGTTGTGCCTTCGAAGCTGGTCTACATTCTTCTAGCAATGATTGGAACCCACATTTTTCTACTGATAGCGGCTTTCGTATCGCTAAAACATCACGTGGCAGGCGANTTTGAAACGAAAAATTGGTCTCTGCATTTTCGGGAACAACCAGNATTTTGCTCTTCTAGCCGCCGTGCTGATTCAAATCTTGTCTGAACGCGCTTACATCAAACGTTGCTTTTAGCAGAAGTTCGTCGCAGATGAACGACTGTTGGTGGCGCAGCCTCACAGGCCAAAGGGCTTCTTGATTTGTTTTTTGTCATCGTGAATCAGGTTATTTTTCGACGCGTTGTTGCGCTTGTTCAAAGGGTGTTACGCCGTAGCTGCCGCTTTGTACAAAATAGCTCTTTCGTTACGTCGATTTGCACACTCGGCGCAATTGCTGCGTAACCGAATCGTGATCCCGGCCAGAAACGTGGCGCCGTATTCGACTTGTTTACATTTTATCAAGTACGTGTCGCATATGCCGTGGGCGTGACGACGATGAGATTACAGACGCGTGCGTAAGCCCCGTCCTCCTCGCGCTATATGTGAAGAACCTCTCTACCCTCGTTTTTTTCCTCCCTCGCTCCTGCGTAGACTGCTCCTGTTGAAAAAAAGAGAGAACATCGCTTTACATCAACGTTTATTTGCCATTTGTTTGCAGCGGTCACGTCTCGGGGCTGATGATGCAAAACACGGCCGCGCCGCTCGCCGCAGTGACTTGTTGAGGAGTGTATTATAACCGCGCCGCCTTCGCCGCTGGCTTTTTATTTTTTCAAGACACTGACCAAAGTGTTCACGCCAAGTATATTTAACCACGAATAAACGCGCGCGTTTTTGTCGCAAGTGCAGGGAAGCAGCCTTTGGCGCGAACCAGAAATCGTTTATGACGTAAAAAGCTTGAATGATCTTCAGCTGAGCGGAACGTAGTCGTCGAGACGGTCGCGCGAACGCTGATGAGACACCAGCTTCAGCTTCAAGGTGTTTAAAGATTCGTGAAGCGACTCGCCTTCGGTGTCCAGCTCGAAATTGTTGTCGTTCGCCTGAGAACGGAATAACAACGCAAGGTTACGACGTGCACTTTAGAAGGCGCTTCTTGTGAAGGCCTAAAGATTAAATCCGGCGTTTTAATTGCTACCGGAAAAGAAATCGCACCAAAAAATAAAAGGCCCGTTTGGCCTGTGATCGTCGGCCACTTGCAGGGTAACAATTTCTTTTGATCTGTTGTTTCGCGTCTTGAAGTTTTGGCGAAATTTCGGTCTGCACGGACCTTCGGGGGTTGACCCGGTTCCGAACTGAGCCGAGACGAAGGCCAAGGGGTTCCTCCCCTCTGGGAGTACTTCTAACCTAGCATCCATCCTTCTGAATAGAAATCCCAGTTGCGTTGCGCCTATGCCAAGGAGCGTTAATTCGATGCGCGACGATTTTCCACGTCATTGAAAATAATCAAAACCTGACACTTTCACTGATATCACGCCCTTACGAAGTGCGGACGACCTGGGATCAATCAACGCTGATTTGTTTTAACACCAGGCCGGATTACAACAAAAAACGCCACGCAGCAAAATATAAACTTCGACAAAAACGATGTCTATCAGAGTCGCTTTGCCCAGTCCAGGACATTGCCTGAAGAGACAATTAGTTTTGTTAAATTGTTCGCCACAGCATCGCGCTCACCAGCTGCAGTGTGGCGGCGAACTTGCGGCATATCGACCAGGCGTTGTCGCCGGCGGTGAGGGCGCAGAAATACTTCTCTTCGCCGACGTCAGCGAAGCGGGACATCAAACAGTCGCCGTATTTGTGAATATCGAATTCCGGGCGATCGTCCTGCAAGCGAACAATGTTTTGTTGAAGCTCTGAAACCGGCGTTTGGGCCCAAATCCATCCGACACAAAAAGCGTTGGAAATATGCATGGCCAATCACGCCGATAGCTGCGTGATGAGATGCAACCATTGACCATGGATTTCAATTTCTGGCGGTTGCATCTTATCACTGATTTTTTTTCAGTTTCAGTATTTTCAGTATCACTGATTTTTTTAACTTTCCCAACACGAAAAGCAAAACAAGATGTTTTTATGTCAGACCAGTTTTTGTGGATATCACTTACACGATACTCACGTTGGAGACATTGTAACCGGATCATACCAAATTTGCGCTCCTAGCGACAGATTCATACCAAATAGTTCATTCCGAAACTTGCACGGTCGTTCTGTACGGTTTGGGTCGAGAATCTTTTATGACTAGGCGGGGCGGCATCAAATGACTTTCAGTTTCGTCTGTTGTAAGTACACACTGCATACTTCATCTTGAAGGCCTAGGGTCCAGAATCTTGCCTCCTGAATTAAAAGATGTCTTGAACGTAGCTACTTATGTTAGTCAACTTTGTAAAGTCAGGAGCTCTTAACAGTGGTCTTTTCAGACTTCTTTGTAAGGATATGCAATCTGAACATGAAATCTTGCTTCTCCACACGAATGTTCGATGGGGAACATGCTTAAACAGCTTTACGAGAAGTCGCAATCATGCCGCCCCCTGGAAATTGGGACCAAGAAGAAAAAAATTCTAGAAAACACAAAATCAACAGNTTAATTCCGATTAGTTGGGTTAATTTTTGCAATGACAGTTTGTTTGCCGATATGACACTCACACTGCACAAGAGTCAGTTNACTGNTTTGGCATACTGCAGTCATGAAACTGCAGCTCACTTAATCTGCTCCTTCGGGGTAAATGCAGGTTGCGAAACTTGGGAGCGAATTGTTTTACTATTA
>JGI24158J21664_10002428_pt1 | contig 22560 bp, 9 predicted proteins | sample Ectturendosymbi3_FD_21664 | JGI IMG/M metagenome (IMG submission 21664)
AGCCGGTGAGACAGAANACTGAACTTTTGTTGTCTGAGGCTCATGAAATAAACCTATATGCGTGCTTGGATATTATAAGTTTTAGACATGTATCGCTTATCGAAGACGCTTAGTGAAGTTTGCGGGCTCAAATCTCACGCCAGCCGAAGCTTTTTTCTTGTGTTCATTGTTACCTGTGTTAAGTTACTTAACAGCCACGTGTGAAACAATTTTGTCAGTGAAAGAATGAAATCGTCAAATGAAAATCAAGCAGAGGAAACGTACAGTAGTCATAAAAAAATTTGCGTAATGCGTATATCAGTGACCANAAAACAAAGTCAGTTTATTTTAAATTGAGGCCCTTGCCCCGCCTTAGTTACGCCACTTCCGAATATTGTTTATACATTTTTTTATTTTTAGGGTCTGAGGGGGGGCATGGCACAGTGCCCCACCTTCCGTACGCTAGTGCCTGCTGCACGTAGTCAGGGCTCCAGACGTGGAGCTTAAGGGTGCAGTCGAGAAACAGAGCTGCAAGATACCTATTTTTGGGCGCAGTTACTAAAAAGAGGAAATTTTCATGGGTACGCCATGACTGTTTCAGGGGGCAATTGGACCAGATTGTTCCCTGGATTCGTCAAAGTAATAACCTGCATGTAATTGGTGTTACAGTTTTTAGGTCACTATAAATAGAAGTAAAATTTTCCCTCCCACCGGTTTGTATGCATTTGCCATTGTTCTTCCAGTTGAAATCTGAACTGGCAGGCATCAAACCTGGCATTATGGTCTAACGAAACAACAACAGTGACAATAATGGAAACCTATTGATTAAAAACCGAAACGTCTACATGTGGAAAAAAGCAAGTATCCGGTCAGCGATGTTTTCAAATGCGAATGCTTTGGTATATAAATTGTTTGCCTACAGTGAAATCAATGAAACGGCATTCTGCAAATGCAGCGTTGCGTTCGCACTTCGTTTTGTCAGTCGCAACTCTGAGGCACTCGGTCTGATCTAAAATCAGCGCACTAAAAGTGGATAAAAGCGAAGATAATTCTCATTAAACATCCCAATACTTTGATGCATTTCTTAAAATTTGTAAAATGACCGAAACGTAGATGTGAGAATGTTTTCCGAAAGCAGAAACAAACGTTGATCAGAACGAAGTTCGACTGGGACAGGTAGTCAAGGTTGTCGAGTTTTGCGGTCGACAGGGAGTTTCCTCTGTGGTCACAAAGATTGCAGTCGCTTTCGCACTGACGAGCCCAATCACTATGACGGGGATTTTTAGAGCTGCAACAAGACTGCGCTTCGATGCTGCTGATGAAGCAACAGTTGACTCGTTTAGGAAATGCTCCACGTAATGCTTTTTACACCAGCTGGCATGCGCAAAACAAGATAAGCAGCTTTTTTGCCAAGCAATTTTCAAACGAAATTGTAAACGATATGACAAACGTGAAGTACTTCTCTGTGTTAGCGGACAAGACATCTGATATTGGTCACGTTGAGCAGTTCTGTTTATCTGTTTTGTCAAAAATAACGAGATTCATAAAATATTTCTGAGTTTCGTGCCACTTACTCCACCACTAGAAAAGCACTAACGGATTGCATTTTCAGCAATTTGTCCCAACTTGGACACGATTTAAAAATTTTTCGGTGACAAGGATACGATGGAGCCAGCAACATGTGCGGTGCCTACAGAGGTGTACAGGCAGAAGTGCGCATATGCTGTGCGTTCTTTAGTAGCGCACTGCTGCAGCCATGTTCTTAATTTCGTGGTCTCTGTCGCATTGCAACTACCTTCGATGTGAAATTAAGTTGGTAGTGTTGGAAGTATGCCTGTATTTCACGGTCTGCGTTACGTGCAGCTATTCTGCGAAAGGTTGTCGAAATGGAAACACCATCATCTAGCCGAAAAATCAAATTACTTCTGTTCATAAAGCGTCGGAAGGATTTTGTCTAGAGGGGGGCAATAGTAGTTTTTTCCAGGTGGTGGCCAAGAGGATTTTTTCCAGGGAGCGCTACGTGGTAAAATTTAGTTACCAGTTCCAAAATCAGGAAAAAAACATTTTTTCTACTTAAAAATTGAGAGCAAAATATCAAATTCCAAAATCTATGTGGGGGGCCAATGCACATCTTCCCCCTTTCTAAATGTCCTGGGTCGAAAGACACAATTTTTGTCACGTTTCTGCTTTTATATGTGCATCTTCCCTTGGACAAATTCTGGCTGCACCACTGTATACAATTAATATATGCACATTCCTAACCGCCATCCCATATTTGATTGGTGACCCTGTTTATTGTTTCATGACAAAACAAATCCAGGTATACCAATAGAAGGTGGTACAAACCTTGTGCAAGGAGAGTTACTCACGAAGAACCGTCAAAGTTTAAGAAAACCGAACACGCCAATTGAGGTGTAGGCTAACTGGTGAAAACCTTTTTTTAATTTAGTAGTTACGGGAAAATAAAAACAAAGATTGGACAAACATAGCTAAAAATTGGGAGAAGNTTTNTTTTTTTCCCTCAAAATAACTACGTGCCAGTGGTGGATTTAGGGTTGGGGGACCGAGGCAAGGCTGAAAAGGGGGCCCTCGGATGGCGTCATCATAGTCAGCCAAGCATAATAAGACGTTTTGATCAAGCACAGGAAGGGGATATGCTGGCCACCCAAAGATACGTTCCTGAGACTACGACATGACTGACATTACAGAAAATGAACAAAGGCATAAGCGTACGGCATGGGGATGCAGGGGATGCGGTCGCATCCCTAAAGCTGAAAAATTGGCCATTATTTGGGAAAAGTATACAGGTACATTCACGTGTGAGTGAGGTAGTGTCTATATTCCCAACTAAGGCAAAACAATGGCCTAAACGGCAAAATAATCTGAGACTATTTTGATATTTCTTTTTGCCCCTGATAGCGAAATAGACACTGCCCTTGAGTGAACTGGATCGTGTGGTAATTCCAACAGCCTTCATAAAATTTGGGCGAACTAAAAATTCATTCAAGTTTTGGGTAAAATTAGAAACATTGAAGTAAATTAGGAGCAGTTGGGTATCGTCCAATAGCTTCAATTAAATCTGGGCAAACGAGAAAAGCTTCATTCAAATTTGGGTGAAAATAAAAACATTTAGATATATAGGAAATATTTGGGTGAAGTCTATCAGTCAAATCAAATGTTGGCAATTTGCGACAGCTTCATTCAATTGTGGGCAACTTCAAAGAGTCTTGATCGCAACTGGGCTATATAATATAGCTCCATTGAAATTGTAGTACACTTAAAAATGTGTGGGTAAATCATAAGAGGTTTATTCACATTTGGATGAAATTAGAATCCTTCAGGTAAATTTTAACAATCTCAATGAAAGTTGAGCAAATTGTGACAACTTCATGTAAATTTGGTGAAGTTAGTAATGTTTAATAAATTGGAAGAATTTGGGTAAATTCCAACAGACTAAATCAACTCTGGCAAAATAGCAATAGCTCCATTCAAATTTGAGCCAAGTGGAACATCTTCATTCAATTTTGGGTAACTTCAAAGAGCTTTATTCAATTTTGGAGAACTTCAAACAGCTTCATTTCATTTTGGGTAAAATGCAAGAACTTCATTTAAATTTGCATACAATTAGAAACATTTGGGCAGATTCTAACAGCCCAAATCAAATCTTAGCCAATTGAAACAACCTCATTCAAATTTGGGTAGAGTTAGAAACATTTTAAAATTAGGTACATGTAGTGGTAACCCACCATTCCAACTACCCCTAATTTTGGTAAACCTAAAATTTTTGATGCTTTAAAGTGTATAACGAAAATGTAGCCGTAGCTGCATAATGTTTTGCGGGAGAAATGTGACGTAGCTGTGATATGAATCTGTGAAGTTATCGTGTTTCAAACTTGCTTGATGTTGTGAGATTTGCAAGTTTGAATCTGTTACCGAGAAGTATTCATGAACAGAATTAAGTACGTAACTGCAGCGGTAATATGTTGTGTGGTAGTAATGTAGGTGTGATTTCACACTGTTTAGGTTTTCATATTTTCTGTTTGTTTCACGCAATGAATTTCATATGTTGCATCCTGCCAAATTTTAATGTTTCAATTTAATGCTGTGAAGTGAAGTTTTCATGAACAGTAGCAACTGTACTATCTATTGCACTGCATAATTCACTAATAGTAATGCAGTCCAGTGAAGCACTGCTATTTTTATAAAATATTCTTGTGGAGGTTATAAGTGATTTGTCATTGGAAATGTGCATTTTTACACATTCCTTGGTAGTTGATATATATGCTGCAGTATTTGCCTATATCAGTCCCATATTGCTATTTTTTCTTAGCATGCTGTGTTCAGTGCACATTTAACTGTCTAAACTGGAGTGGCTTTCTGGTTTTCATAATGTGACTTTAGAAGCTGTAAACGTTTAATTAAGTTGCAGTATTTTAAGTACAACACATTGCAGATTACCTAATGGAAAAGGCTAAGCTATATGTAATGTATTAAACTGCTTCTTTCCCTCTCCTTACTTGAGACTTGACCTATTTGCAGCAATCTAATACTTTAGATCGTAACCTGATATGTTTTACTCCTTTCCATATTGATTGCGATTGTGACTAACACACTTCTCTAGCATCTGTGCTAGAGAAGAACAGATCGTAGCTATCAGGATGATCGTGTTGAAATAATAAGCGTATAACGTATATAAAAACTTGAAAATGAAGATGCTAAACAACACCTACCACACGTGATTGCATGAACGGCAATTGTTTGGTGGATTTTATTGCAATTAGCTAACTTTTTTCAACCAATATATATTACCATTGTTCACATGTGGACATGCAGAATATTGATTACTCGTTGAGGACGTACGGCTTTGAACCCCGGTAATTGGTATTTAGGCATGCAGACATCTTCATTTGTTTACAATGGTAGGTTTCAATCTTAACATTAAAACTTGCTGTTTATACCTTATTTGAAAAAACAGATCAAATTTGGGCAAAACTTTTTTGCATCCCCAAAAATATGCACTCCCGTACACCTATGAATATGCACTCCCGTACACCCACAAAGGTATTGATGATAAACAATTTTTGACAAAAGTAGCAACACACAAAGCTTAAGAGATAGCAAGTTGGCATCAGCCCCCCCCCTTCTCTAGTTTTGCGTCCCCCCCGAAAGTTTATAACACACTTCCCCCCTGAAAAAATGCTTGGTTTCCTGAATTTGTTCGCACAAATGTCCTCAAGGGAAACAACAATCTACAACCAAGCAGATTCAAAACACAAAATTTGTTTTAAATTTCATCCTTTAACTACATTCAAGAACATGGCATACATACAAAAACATCAAACGTGAGACTTGATTTGAAAAGCTTTGAGGCTGGATGAGTTAAAACCTCCCTCATCCTGCATTGACACTAGTTGTTTGAAGAATTTGCAAAAGTAACAATAAATTCATCATATACCTTTTTGCAAATATTGCTCCACTTCAGTAAGAGAAGCTTCATTCTCTGACAGTGAAAAAAAGAAACATTTGGTNTACATTTTTGCTCTTACTTGATAGGGTCGCTTTAGAACTTTTTGGAACAAATTTTAACCAATAGTTTTCTTAAGGTATTGAAATTGGTTTTAAGCTTTTCCTTATTTACACATTACATGTGCTGGTGGCCCTTTGAAAGCAGAATACTTTCACATTTCAATTGATGCTGGGGGTCCCTGTGAAAGCAGATTACTTACACATAACAGTTGCTGTTAGGGACCTTTCAAAAACAGAGCACTTACGCAATACAGTGGCGGTTGGAGGCCTCTTTTAAAAGCAGAGTAGGATACTTACACATTGCAGTTGCCGTTGGGGCCTCGTTGAAATCAAGGTAAGGTGCTTTCACCTAAAAGTTGATGTTGGGGGTCCTTTTGAAAGCAGAGTACTTACACATTACACATGCTGTTGGGGAGCCTTTTGAAAGCAGAGTAGCCTGCTTACACTTTGCACTTGCTGTTGTGGGCTCTTTTGAAAGCAGAGTACCTGCATATTACAGTTGCTGTTGGTGGCCCCTTTGGAAGCAGAGCACTTACATATCACCATATCACACATGCTGTTGGGGACTCTTTTGAAAGCAAAGTACATACATATTATAAAAGCTATTGGGAGACCTTTGAAATGAGAGTACTTACTTATGATCTTCTTCTGGAAAATATTGCATGAGTGGATAATGAGTTTTTCGCCAAAAGTGAGGAAAATTTTTGCGCTAAACATATCGAGAGGGGGACCTAAAAGGGGGGGGGGCGAGGCAAGTGCCTCGCTCCCCTCCTTAAACACACCACTGTACGTGAGACCGCCTCTAAAGACTTCCATGATCAGGTGCCGTACGTGTTTCTCTTGTAATTTAGCAAAGCTTGCTTCGATTCGAAATGAACTACGAAACCAGCTACGAAAAACTACGAAACCAATACGAGCCTGGATGCTCGTAGAACGTACTGCTTGAACTATTTAGCACTTTACAAAAATTTTCTGCCTATGTTGCTGACAAAACATTGCTCAATACCTCCACGGTCTCCGATGATTTTCCTGTTGAGCGTTCAGTTAATATTTTGTGACTTGTGGCTGTGACATATTTCATGTTGCACCAAAGCCTACTTGCAAGATGTTTTGTTTGCCACGCATTTACCGCACAAAGAACACTTGGGACTGTCAGCATGACATCTGCCTTGTCACTACTGCAAGCGCCATGTTGTTTCAGGCTCCTCGGTGGGTTTACGTGTTGTGCGCGTTAGGCATGTTTTTCTACCAAACCATGGATTCGCTGGACGGCAAGCAATGCAGACGAACCGGAAGAAGCAGCGGCATTGAGGAACTATTTGATCATGGTTGTGACTCGCTTGCTTGTTGTAAGTTTTCAATTTGAACCAACGAACTTCTTTTAAGCATGCGCGTGAATTGCTCGTATATTTTTAACTCCGACGGTTCCTTTCTACTGCAGCATTGTTCTACATCATCACCACCAGTTGCTTTCGAATGGGTCATCAACCCGAACTCTGGCTTACGACGCTGTACGTAGGAAATATGTTATTCTTTAGCGTTCACTGGAGAACCTACGTCACTGGTGTTACCTACGTTGGGAGGTTTGTTGTGGACTCGTCTTTGTTTCTACCGAATTATCGTTGGTCATATCTAGAACAACCAATTTATGTGACCTGAAAACTAAAACTTTTGACTTTATAATTTACAAATTTTGACCTTATTTTGACCCATAAATTTCTGCATTTGCCACTGCAAAATAATTCAGCCTTAGGTGATGAGGTTCACTCAAAAGCATATTCATGCACTATACTTTGAAATTTAAAAAATTTGGTTGTTTAACTTTGGGGATGATATATTGATATGTACATGAATAACTACAGTAGAGTCAAACCTGAGAACATCATAAAGTTGAAACACTATAGCCTAATGAATCGAGCATTTAAAATAACAATTAGGCCTACTGTAACAACACGTTTCTTGCCTTGCCACGTTTAGCCTACATCAGGGGTTGGCAACCTTTTGCTAATTGTGTGCCAACTTAAGGTTTCAAATCATTCAGTGTGCCAACAACATACGTATTTTTATACAGTCAAGGTCAATATACCATCTGTGTGAATCATAAAAAAATTGATATGTAAACCATGGAGAAGAAATTGCTTGATGTGCCACGTTTAGCACGCGTGCCGTAGGTTGCCGACCCCTGGCCTACATAGTAGCGGACAAAACATTATTATTACGTCAAAATCGCAAAAAAAGTTATTATTGCAGAATTACAACTAAACTTGCAAAAGCATTTCAAAATATGTTGTTGTAATTTCAATAAAATATCGATAAAGAAAAAATACTGTGCTGCAAGAAAAGTTTGACCTAATGATAAATTTTGATTTTTTTTGACCTAATAACTTGGGAGACCCTCATGGTATAAGCTTGACATTTGGTTTGTGGACGTTTCATAAACTTTAAAAGAGGCAGAAAAATTTTGACTTCATTGATGTTTGGTTTCCCTAGTCAAATGGGTTTAGTCAAGAAGCACAGCAACCATGAATCTGCCGACCAGCTCAAAGCGTTCAACTTCCACGCAAATAGGGCGAAATGTCAGAGGTAAGCAATTTGCTGTAGGAAAGGTGGGCAGCACCGCATGGGGTGCGTTTTGAGTCAACGTGTAAAGGGGTCTTAGCAGGTTTCACTGCCATTATCATTGTCTGAATGTATGCCTTTTAGTCAGTGGTGGGTTTAGGGAAGGCGAGCGAGGCACTTGCCTCGGCCCCCCTCTAGGTGTTTCACGGGCAAATTTTCCTAATTTTTGGTGAAAAACTTGTTATCCGCTCATAAAATATTTTCTGATGCACTTCAAAATTATCTACTCTGTGTTGCCTTCAAAGGAGCCCACAACAGCAACTGTATTGTGCAAGTGCTCTGCTTTCAAAGGGGCCTCTAACAGCCACTGTAATGTGTAGGTACTTTCCTTTTGAAGGGGCTCACAACAGCAACTCTAATGTGTAAGTAGCTTACTCTGTTTTCGAAAGGGCCCCCAACAGCAACTGTTATGTGTAAGTAGGCTACTACGCTTTCAAAAGGGCCCCCAATAGCAACTGTAATGTGTAAGTACTTTGCTTTCAAAGGGCTTAACAACAAATGTGATGTATAAGTCTGTGGCTTTCAAAGGGGCCCCTAACAGCAACTGTAATGTGTAAGTGCAACGCTTTCGAAAGGCCGAAAAGCAATTGTAATATATAATAACTTTGCTTTCAAAGGGGCCCCCAACAACAATTGTAATGTGTAGGTACTCTGCTTTCAAAAGGCCCCCCAACCGCTCCTGTAATGTGCAAGTACTCTGCTTTCAAAGGGGCGCCCACCAGCATCTCTAACGTGTAAATAAGGGAAAAGCTTCAAACTAACTTCAATACTTTTCAAAAGACTGTGGGTTAAAATTTATTCCAGAAAGTTCTGAAAAGATCCTATCAAGTAAGAGCAAAATTTATATTAAATGGTAATTTTTTTTCACTGTCAGCGAATGAAGCTTCTCATAATACAGTGGAGGCCCCAGCTTTAAGAGCATATGTTGTGCATATGAAATCCCAAGTGTTTTGTTGTGTTCAAACATAGAGCTGTTTTGTACTCCATTAATCTGTATCAAAGTGAGTTTGCCTTTTTGATTAAGCCCATTGTACATTGCAGTCTAATATTCTTTGTCTAATAGTGTATTTTTTAGTCATTGAACACTGGTAAGTTTTTACACACACCACATAGAGCTGGCCAAAGATTTCCCGCCAAATTTGCCGCTAAAACTAGCACTAAGCCTAACCAATGTTCGAAACTTCGCTAAAACTAGCTCTAACTCCCATGCCCACCCCTAAACATAACCCCTAATGCGTCACAGAGAAGTGCATAACACCGTGGCCCGCATATCTCCTTCCCAAGCTTGATCAAAAGGCCTTATCACGGTTGGCTGAGTATGATGACGTCATCAGAAGGCCCCTTTTTGGCCTTGCCTCGGGCCCCCTCCAATCCTAAGTCCACCACTGCTTTTAGTATCCTTGGGGTGCACTGGAGTAATGTCACTAAGTGTTGCCTATTATGTTATTTGTAGATATTTGCGACAGCAGAACAGAAGTGAATGGACTATAAGATGGCCTTTCATTTTTGTTATTTTCGTTCTTGTCATAAGAAAGTAGTCACTAACGTTTGTCTTTCGTCTAATGACTCCATTTAAATTTTTTTAGTGAAAGCTAAGCAATGGTGCATAAAGCAAAACATTAATTTTAGGAACATAAATGATTCAAGGTTGCTAATTCCCCAAATAATATATCTTTATTATACAATGTACGCCAATTCAAGGTGAATTGTATTTTGCTCATTGTACAAACTTTCAAGCGTCAAATTAATTATTATGCTTGTACATTTCAGTGACATTTTCCATAAAACGTGCATTTTTGTAATAACAGAAAAAGTTACTTGCATATAATCTAATATTTTAAACTCGAGGAGTCGTGGACAGTCTCTCGCTTTGAAACCCTGACGAGCAGATATTGCAACTCTGTCCCATGAGGATTTCCCTGATAAGACAACCTGAGTCGACGCGGGTGGCTCATAGTTACCCTACGTTAACCTCGGTTACACCTGCAAAAGGAATTTAATTGCAATTTTGGCAGAAGTCACGTTGCGTGCCTTCCACGGAAATTATGTTTGTTTTTGAAAAAAGAAATATACTGCATATACAGGTTTTTGTAAGGCGTTTTAGGGACCCGATTCGGGTCCCTAGAGTATCAAATCGGGTCCCTAGAATCAGAGAAAATTATCACCGGGTCCCTAAAATCAGAGAAAATCGGTCCCTAGAATCAGAGAAATGGCGTCCCTTCAGGTCCAAATCGAGTTGTTAACATTTTTAAAAAACCCCGGTATGTATTTCGATTTCGAAATGCCACAAGCTTGCTTTTTCGGGTCACATGAGCTTGAAAATAATTGCTGAGTTGTTGAAGAATGCGCCTGTGCTCCTAAAACGTTATTTGCCATTTTGGCAGTTTTTCCTCATAACGGCAAGTTTTAAGAGTTACCTGAACGGGGAAGGTGGAACTTGAGACCCTGCCTCGAGACTTTTGGAGGCTCTAGGCCAGTGGTTCTCAAACTTTTCTGCACGTTGATCCCCAATTAAAGAATACAATTTTCTGTAGACCCCGTGGCCTAGCCCAACAGTTATTAATACAAGGAAAGTATGTGACAAAATGAATTTTTAATCGAATAGAGCGAAGGAATTTAGTCGAATAGAAATACTCTATGCACTACAATATTGTTTGTGACGTAACAAACACAACAGTTTTCATAATGTCATCACAATGGATGATTTCATAAGAATCTATTCGAATCGAATGTACTTTCAAACTACTGTAGCTGAGATTTGATCAGCCCTCTTAAGTTTGTTTGATTTGTTGAAAAATGCCGCTTGCATTCCTTGCCCGATTAACAATAATTTTGAATTGGAGGCTTCATTGCGCCAGTACACCCCAGCAGTTATTCATTGACCCACATTCGACCCCGTGACCATTTATTGACCCCTTGGATGGTCCAATTGACACCTGGGGGTCGATATCAACCACTTTGAGGCCCACTGCTCTAGACCAACCTGCTTTGCTGCTCTCCCTCGAGAGCTGTCATAATTTTCTATTCGTAAGCTTAAGTCCAGATTCATGCCTAAGCCTTGAAACTATTGATAAAAAATGCAAAAGCCACAGATTTAAATAAGATCATGTAGAACGTTTCTTGAACAACTTTTAGTGCCAACAAAAATTTAATGACAAACTCTAAGAAGTTGAACCGCGAAACGTCCAGGGGTATGGTGCACAAAACAGGGAAAGTTGAATAGAGGTATTTCAACCGGATGGGCATATTGTTCGCGTAAAGCAGGGCTGGGGAACAGGGCCTCTGAGAGAATTTTACTAGGGGAACGAAGACCGATACCGGGCCCTTAGGGGCCGGGTGGAAACTTGCATAGTTTGTTGTTTGTATTTTAATAAGAATATAGATGAAGCAGCTACCATGCTAAGATTTAGAAACACGAAAGAATATAGATAAAACAGCTAACATGCACGAAAGAATATAGATAAAACAACTACCATGATGAGATTTAGAAATAGATTAATTGTTATACTGGAAACTGGCTTACACTATTAATTTTGGGCTTGATTACAGGAAAACGTAGCGTGCGTACTTTCGTCCTCACGGTGCCCAGTACCTACTGGGGCCGGGTACGATGTACTTCTTGTGCCCCTCTCGTAGGTCCTGGTAGGGAACCATGCGGCCCGCGTGAACATGTGATATGACCTGCATCAGAATTTTCGTTATCCAAGTTGGAGTACATCGCGTCAAAACGAAGCTCCATGTTAAGCCAGTACTTATTAAACAGTAAGTCAAGAGAAGCCTCTCTCTTATGGTTAGATAATGTTAGACTTTTATGATAAAATTAATTGTTTTTGCGGCCCGCCGGCGATAATCAACAATTTATGCGGCCCGTGATAGTAAATAGATCCCCCTGGCGCAAATGATTGTTGTTACAGGTCGATCGACTACGATGGCGGCATCACTACTTTTTTCCAGGGGCCAGAAAATTACATAAACTTGCCGTGAAGAGCCCAGTGTAGCAAAACTGATGCATGCACGGATGGTCAAAATCATGTAATATATCGAGTGCACCCATACAGGGAGCAAGGCCCAACTTCCCGCTCCTGCCTAGGGCAGTGTCTCTTATTTCTTGGTAAAGGGAGTATTTCATTCGTACCATTTATGTGAACAAGAAAGAAGTCAAATGCAGTATGGTTTGGCAAAATGTAGAATTCAAACTTTTGTGATCGGTTTAAATTAGAATGTTACTGCATCAAGACAACTCGTTATCATCCTGGTATCGCCATTACCTTCACGACTTCATCTTAATTTCTTAAAGCTCGCTTTGACAGGATTGACCACACGGAAACGCAACTTGCAAGCATCTTTGTACTTCTTACCACCACGATGTTTGGTACGGGCATTTGGAGCTACAAGGTAATCACAGAAATTGCATAAAGTATGGAACCAAGTTCGAAGGTTGAACGAGTTGCATCTGTTGGTAAACACTGGCTAGCAGTCCCTGCAGACATGTTTCCATATGGCGATTGGAGGTTCGCCATGTGTAATTGTGGCTCCACGCTACAGTTATGACTTGGGCTCAGGAATGCCAGCAAATACAATAGGCCAAAAGTTATAAGCCGAAACAGGTGTTTCTGTCGTATAGGTAAAAGTACTTTTCAGTTTTTTCACTTGGCAGTGTTGGGCTCACTTTGCACGTTCTACCTCGATAGTAGAAAATCGCGTGCTTTCAGTTTGAACAAGAATCCCAGAGGAAAGCTTACCGCTAATTTACTTCGCTGTAATGTCATGAAAATTCACCTGTCTGCTTTTGGCGCACGATTCCATTTTGCAGCATTGAGCTGAGTTTCCAAATGAGTGCCATTGCTACAAGCTTGTAGCAATGACGGTACATTTGCAAACAAACTTTCGTATTTGATGTGCACCTTATTATCCACTACCTCTCAATGCTAATGAAGCTGCCTGCCTTCCTGTTCCAGAGTTCCGGGGAAACTACATGAATTTGCACATGTTATTGGCCACCGTCGATGATATTGTTCGTGTTAATTAGGTAATGCCTATGGGCTTTGGACAGCGTTGCTTGGAAGTTCGGGATTGGCGTGTGCGCAATAAAAATTGCGTATACTGTCAAAGGCGTACTTGCACAAGAGGCAACGCCCAGAGTCCAAGAAACAAAGTTGTATGAAATGATACTGTGTGAGGGTTTTTCTGCTTGTAAAACTGGCATTACTTAAAAAATTGATTTGGTAAGCAATGCACGGAGTTGCTGTAGTACAGTAGATTCTTACTGCGATCAGTATAGCCAAATTATCGAAAACATTATTTCATGTTCTTGACGATAGCTTGCGAATAAGCTGAAACATTGAATAAAATAGTGTTTTTGATAATTGTAGCTATATTGTTCGCAATTGAAAATTGGTACAAAAATCTTTCACGAAATTTGAGATTTTCTGTTTGATTCGTAGAGAACCATGTATTCTTTAAAAGTTATTCGAACTGGTTTTTTGATGTTGTACACGAATCCCCCTGGACACCACTCACTGCAAAACTCGTTCCGCCGCCCCCAGTGCTTCGCCCGTATGTTAGTTGGAACGAGAATGAATCTCGGTTATACAATGAACGTTTTCACGTTATGTAAGTGCGTTGCCGGCAAAGTTTAAAACAATATTTGTGCTCCTTTCTGACCGAACATAAATCAACACTTTTTATATTCAGAAACGAAAACGTTTGGCGTGGGTCTGGTTTAAACACACATTTTTTGGTTCAAGAACGGAGATTTTGTTACTGGAGTGTCGGCATATAGCACGTACGTTTTGCACTTGCGTCCCACCCGGGACGATAGAACTTGCTGTCGCCTGAATACTCTCAAAATCAACCAATGTGTGTAGATTTACGGAACGAACTAAAGACTCTTTGCTTCGATTGCAAAAATTTTCACAACGGAGCAACAATAAAGCAGTGCAAACACAGATCGCAGTTTCACGTTAGGCTACAGCAAAAACGCAATTCACACGAGAAATTTCACTGCTACACGTTGAATTTTCTTTCTATCGTCTCAACAAAGGGTTGGCAAAAGATTTTATCGATCAACTATACTCAGCCAGCCATATCGTAAGCATAAATCAATACTAAATTGAAGACTTTTTAAGTGAAGCGGAAAATGAACTGGTAAAGTGCAATAATTTGAACATCAGACAGAAGTTTTTAACAAACCACAACATTAAAGAAAAACAACAAACACTGATTGGTCAAAATCATTCCTGTGTGCAGGAAATGTGGGGTGAATATTGGAAAGGTGAAGTGTCCTACAGAAGAAAGAGACACTATATAAAAAAGTAGAGAAAAATGGAACAAATATCTGAATAAAGAATCAACTGGCATATTGGCAAGAGAACAAGACATTTTTGTATCTTTTCTTAAATAAAAAAGATGAAAAAGACTTCAAAATTTTTGGAATTTCGGACCAAAGTTTAAGGCCAACATTCATTAAAGGGAGCTGACGCGACGGAAACACAAATTCTTCAATAGCCCAAGTTCAAATTTTCAGCAAGATCTCGCTCTATTGAAAGCATAGCGGGATCGGTTAATCTCTTTTGACTCATTGTATTTCTAACATAAGTTTTGATCATCTTTAGATTGTAGAGAAAGAACTTTTGCCGCCTGCAAGACTAATCGCACTGATGAGGAACACACGAAGTACAACAGTTATGTTTCGTAAAGAGTCATCGAGGTTAAAACGTAGAATGAACTGAAGTAAATCGCGTTATCAATCCCTGAAACTCCGTTAGCAACAAAAATATCTGTCGTCGAATATTTTCGAACGTAAACTTCACCACACCATAAGAACGCTGAGCTGAGACAGATGCGCCCCTCCATTTGCATTTCATGCAGCCAATAACGTACAAAATGCGTTAAGAGAAATGGAAATCATTGTTGGTATTAAAAGATGGCGTAACTAACAGGGGAAAGAGAGGCGAATCGTCATCTTTGACAAGCTAAATGCAAAAACCGGGCCTTAGCTTATATTTCTATTTTCGTATTCTTTTAGTTTTCAGAAGATTGCTGTTTTTTTGCGTTTTCAGACTAATATCCGGTGATTTAGGGTTTTAGCAAAGCCATCCACACCCGCATTCACCATCATTTCTCAATTTTTTCGTAATATTGGTAATGGGTCCCTGCTACAGTGGCTAGTGGGCCCCTTTCAGCTAAGTTTCCCCCCTGGCTCGAACCTCTAGTTACGCCACTGGGTATTAAGAACGAACATGGGAATTGGTATGTAAGTAACTAGCAGTTCATCACAGGTGAAGACAACAAAGTAATAAATATTTTCTTCCTACCTCGTTTTTGATGATTCAAAACTGCCTCTTTGTTAAAAGTGCTTCCCCCAGAATGTGCCACCGGGGCAGACCACCCCACCCACTTAAGTATAAGGTACTGATTCTAGCTATGATACTTAAAAATTGGTGGAGATTCTTGAGCACAAAAGTTAGCAAAGTTGCATGCTAAAAAATCGATGAAATTTAGTTGTGTGAGTGTGAGGAAGTCACCTCGCGCAAATTTAAGTGTATTTCCATAAAAAAAATAATTGTGCCATAAATATGGTAAAAGGAAGGCAAGCCATCAGCTCTTTCAACAACAGATAAAAATATCCATTTCTCAACGCAAAAGTCTTCCATAGAATTACTTCCGAAAGACTGTGCGAGTGGCATCGACTAACCGAAATCTGTGAGGTGTTACAGAGGCGTTGCGATGCAGGAACAAATGCTTCGAATGCCCCGGGTGCAGTGCTGGACTTATGTAGCGCGGGACCTGTAGCTGCAGGTTGTGATGAAATCCGATCTGAAAAGACTTGAAATGAGGAGTTCTTTGCCCAACTCATGTGTGTCAAGTGGCACGACGTTCTGGAATGACGTCGAAAGATTGACGAACTGGGGGCCAAAAGAAGGGGTACAGAAAGCAATGCAGCAACTACCGAGGCATGTTGTCCTTCGTCTTCCTGGAACAGTATATGCCAGGTGCCTCGAAAAAAGATGCCGCCAGGTAATTGAACCACAGCTGGAGGAAATCCAGTGCGGTTTTCATCCTGGACGTAGCACTACACACCAAATTTTCACTCTCCAACAGATTTTCAAGAAATCTTGGGAGTACTTCAAAGGTGTGTACGTTTGTTTTGTCGACCTTGAGAAAACATACAACCGGGTTCCTTGAGAAAAGCTGTAGGTAGAACAGCAGAAGTACGGTGTTGACGGCCGCCTGTTACTGGCCGTCAAGTAACTGTAATTCTGCTAGGAAGTTTGTCCGTGTCCACGGCCGCAACCAGCTGATATTTTCGGGGGGAGCAAAATAATTGTACAGTAACTTGTTGTGTTGTTGTATTTAACAACTACAGTGTTTTTGAAAACTTTGGGGCTCTTGCCCGGTTGCTCCCCTAGTTGCAGGCCTCTCCGTGTCGGCGGGGTTAAATCACAACCGTTCGCCTTAGGTGTTGGATTCCAACAATGGTGTATGATTTCACGGTGTTGGAACCAATGTAGATAACCAATGCAGTGTTCTGAGGTTGGTTGTGATGCCGATTAGTCGGTCGATTACGATTCCACAGAGATCCCTACTAGCTGAGTGGTCAGTCTAGTTGTTGCAGAAGCACAGGTCAGTCTCCTAACTACGCGACCTGACATCTTGAAATTGCCAAGCCAATGCAAGGCCATACAAAAGGCTATCACCACTTTGTCCGTTAATAACTCTCCAGAAGCACTCTAAGGTGATTGCTTCTTTAGATTATATACAGATATACAACAAAACTTCCGATACACTTCAGCGTGAAGTCCGAACAACATAACGTTAAACCAGTGTTTCCCAACCATTTTAGGTTTGCGGCACCCTACAGGAAAAAATAAAAACTTGCGGGACCCAGTGGCGAACCCATTGCAATTTAAGATTTGATGACATTTTGAAAATGTGTTTTTAATGATATATTGAAAAACCTTTTTTCTTGCGGCACCCCTCAGTGTTGTAAATGGCACCCAAGGCTGCCGCGGCACCACGGTTGGGAACCACTGCTTGAACAGTTCAATGTGGAATGGCGACGAACAAAAGCGTAGGGCATTCGCATGCGCCACAGGAAACAGCGACCAACTGCAGTTACGTAGGTTTGCAGGCTATCGTGTCAACCGTTGGATTGTTCGCAAACAAGTATATTGCGTTGAATCACGAGTGGAATATTACTGGGAATTACACAGTAATTAGCCACAAAACATTAAAAGCAGTAATGTATCCAGTCCACTATAACAGTATACTGTTCAGAGCATATATCAATAGGCGAGCCTTTTTTGGTGGGGTCGAGACTCGAGAGTAGACATGGGCAAGAGCTTGAGTTGCACCTAATGGTCTTAACGCGTTTGCTGCGATTGAACATGGAAATTCGCTTTTATAAAATTTCTTTTTCGTAGTTTGATGATACGCGAATATCTGAGTCATGCGATAGTCATTAAAGCGTTGTTAGAATGGTGTTCATAGTTTTGTCGTTCATGGTTGAGCATGACATCGTTGGAAATGTGTGATCAGGTCAAGGGAGGTATCAAAAACTGATGATATTGCGTGTGTTGCTTGGTGGTTTCCAGCAGTGGCGTAACAGCCCAATTTAGCTGGGGGTCGTTAGGTTATAGTGGGAACCTTAGAGGGGTCATTAGGTTATAACGTGATGCTGCAATGTGTCTGGGTGCAAAAAAGGTTGGAAATCACCCGTCTATATCAATCGGATAGATAGACAGTCACAGCCGAGTCGAGGAGGATGTCACTGTTGGAAGCTGCAGGATCAACCGTTTGCTTTTTGCGAACAATTTGGTGCATCTTGCATCCTCTGAACACAGTCTTCAACAGCACTTGATGGTTTTCTGCTGCGTACGTTCAAGCTAGAATGAAACTTATCACTAAAAAGACAGGTATTACCGTTTTTACTTGATTGTAAACCGCCCTTAGTTGAAAGCCGTCCTTGATGGTAAGCCGCACGAAATGGTGTTCAAAAATTAATGTAAGCCGCTCCTGACTGTAAGCCGCACTTCACCATAGGTTACTTAAGTCTCTGAGATACTTGTGTATAGCATGCTTCGTGTTTGATTAGCAACCCAGGTAATGATGATTCACCAGTACAACTGCCTTCTGTTCATCATAATCCATCCTGTGGCGGATGTGCGCATGATGCTGAGGAGAGGAAACATAATGCGAAAAGAGGGTTTGGTAAACAAACCGTAGCCAAGGAAAGACTGGGCGTCATCTAGACGTTTTGATAAGCTGAAAAAATGTAAGTCGCCCTCGATTGTAAGCCGCCCTTGATTGTAAGCCGCAAAAAAAACTTCATGAGCCGTGGCTTACGATCGAATAAATACGGTATGTGTCTCCAAAAATCCAGGTCAGTGTATGCTAAAAGAAAGCAGTAATGCACTGCAGCAGGCCGAGAAGTTCAAGTACCTCGTGGGGCGGTATACATGAGTGACGCAAAGCGGAACAAGGAGCGTAACACATGGATTGGTAAAGCAACCGCAGTATTACGTGAGTTTTATCGCTCCCTGGTCACAAAACGGGAGCTTTCAACCACTGCAAAGCAGTCTTTTTGAAATCGGTCTTTTTCCCGATCCTCGCCTATGGTCATGGATCTTGGGTAATGACTGAAAGATTCTTATCCTTAAGTACAAGCGGCAGAACTGAGATTTTTGCGAAAACCTTAATACGGTGTGACAGTTAACGACAAAATGCACAGCTATGAAATTCGGAAAACCTTGAATGTAGAGCCACTTCTCCGAATAGAGAGATCTCAGCTATACGAGGTCCGGCCACATGACCAGAATTCCCCAAGAAAGGTTGGCAAGGCGAGTCCTGCTGACTACACCCACGAGAAAGCGTTGCTCGCTTAAAGTCAAAATGTTGCTCGTTTAAAGTCAAAATGTTTGCCCCCAAAAAATTTTTGGGCTGGCTACGCTACTAAATGTGTCATGTTGATGTGTCTTTATAGTGTGGAAGTTCTTACTTCGGATGTGTTTATGGAGATACTTTAATACAAAAAGAGCCTCGTTCATGCGAGATTTTTATTGGTGATTCCAGCATCAGACGTAGCGCAGTGAAACCGTCAGAGACATAAAAAAACGGGATGTGTAGGTTTCCACCTTATTCATTTTTAAAATTAAACAATTGAATATTACGCCTAATTCAGAATACATTTGTACGACTTACCATCATCAATCAGGTACGCAGAAGAACCTGTGATTCGTAATGTTTCTGTAAGTGTTGCCATCATGGGCGTCCGCAGGGGGGGGGAAACGGGCATTTTGCCCCTTCCCTGGAAATTGTGACTAAGAACCAAAATTTTCTGGAAAACCTGAAGTCAGCAGCTTAATCCAAATTAACTAATTTAATTCTTGCAGTGATCGTTTGTTTGCCGGTATGACACTCACACTGCACAAGAGCCAGGTTCACTGTTCTGGTGTCATGCAGTGGCGAGCTTGCATTTCACTCCACTCCTTTGCCTGCAGAGGCAGGTTACAAAACTTGCGAGCGGTTTGTTCCAGTATTGGCCTTTATTGCGTAACAATAAAATGGCAACAAATCCTCAAAGCTTGACTTCAAGTTACCGTAGTAGGAGTTTTGCCGCGTGTGACTGTTGAACGCAGACAATACATCATGGCAGGTAATTCAGCGAGACAGTGACTGCTGATAGCAAAGCCACGCAGTTTTACACTGGGTGAAAAGAAGCATGAGTGAAACTGCAGCAATACTTCCACAAGTTAGAAAAATCCGTTGTTAGTGTCAGTGGCGTAGCTAGAGGTTTGAGCCAGGGGGGTAAAACTTAGCTGAAGGGGGCCCATTGGCCACCGTAGAGGGCCACTAGCCAACACTCAGAAAAAAGTTAAGAAATGATAGTGAACCCGGATGTCGTGGATGTCTCAAGTGGCTAAAAAACACGAAAACACGCCGAAAAATGCACAAAAGCAGCAACCAAATAAAAACGAAAAGAATAATAAATATCAATATTTCAGCTAAAGGAGGCTCAGTTTTTACATTTAACTTNCCAGGGGGTGGCTCGCCCCCTTGACCCTCGTCAGTTACACCACTGGTTAGTGTGAGATTGAACGCTTGTGCGGTTGATGTGTGGTAAGCGTTCACCGTGAAAAAATCAGTAGNCAAGCAAGGTTTTATATGAAATCGTGATTGATCACTTTGAACAAGATCCCAGACGTTTGTAGCTATTGCTTGTAAGTGATGCTGACAAATCTTTCCATGTAAAATGACGTCATAATTTGGGCTTTCTTTAAAAGACTATTTCAATCTTTCTTTGAAAAGATGTACCCTGCTTTGAAAATCTGCAAATAGACTATGTGCAAATCAGGGGTGCAGGGACGCCGGAGAAGCGGTATAGCGGCGCAGTAAAAGAGTTGAAGGTAGTGAAAACTTACAAAAAACAAAACATCGTTGTCAATGATGTTTGTTTCTGTTCATCAGCAATGTTGACCTCAAAAATAATAGCAGAAATTGATTATTAGAAAACCATTCTGAATTTTCTGGGTGCGTGAATAGCTGCAATAAATTTGTTTCAAGTCGATCTTGATAAACCATGAAATTACCTATGATACTGTTATGAAAAGGCACCTCTACCCCCTTTTGAAAGGTAAGGGGGGCAATGCTCCCGTACTCCGACGTCCCTACAGGGGTGCACAATCGCAGGCGTTAAAAAATTATGTTGCCGTGCACATGTAGTCTAATATTTGAGTTATGGCTGCGGTGCAATAAAAACTCTTTGTTTACTGTGGGGTCTCAACCTCAAATTGCTCCGAGGGCCATATGAGGACCTGTTAAGTAACTCGAGGGCTACATTCAGTGGCGTAGCCAGCTCAAAAAATTGTTTTGCGCGGGCAAAATATTTGTCTTTAGGGAGCAACAGCATTTTTGTTGGGAACGCCGCTTCTCAAAGCGCAAAATGACTAGATATGCTAAAAATGGGGGAGTGGCCCCTGGCTACGCCTATGGTCGCATTGTTACGCTGACACAGCAATGGCTGTACCTGACCCTTACTAAAAACAGCTTTTACTTCCTATTTCCTACGGGCTGCGAAAGGTATCGAGAGTTGTCTCTACTGTACATTCGTTTGAAATGAACTTGTTCACTCGCTGGCCGAGCACTTCTAAACACTGGTCAATAAATTAAATAACTTAAATGTTGGTTATATGAATATTCCCAAAACGCATCGCGGGCCGCAGAAAATGCCTTCGCGGGCCACATGGGGCCCGCGTGTTTGAGACCCCTGGTCTATTGTATGAGCATTCTTAGTAGAAAGACATTTAAACAGACTTGTGGAAGCAATCTGTGGCGGCCGTAATTCATAAAAATAAACGTAACCGGCAACAGCGAAAAGGTTGTGCACCCTAGTGTAAATTATCGTTATATACATGGTTATTACTGCCAGCGAAGCGCATTTTTGTGACTGTTGCCGTATCATGGGTAATTTTCTTTGTGGTGTAGAAAGGGTGAAGTGCTTTATGAATGTCCAGTTGCATTGCATCGTCAGCAACCTGAAAAGGATAAGCAATACGTCGACGTTGCCCCCCCCCTGGAAAAATTTCTGCGGACGCCCATGGCTGCCATTTTTACATAAATAAAGTAAAATGCAGGAGAGTGGTACGATGGGCAAGTACAAAGGTATTGCACAACTTCATTTTTCAAGAATTTTTTGAATAAGCCGAAGTTTAGATACTCTGCAAAAAGTCCAATCAAGAAAATCCGCAAGTTTTTATCCGCCCATTTGGGCCATTATTCATCTTAATCGCACCACAACTGTAGTCTGACATGATCATGTTGCAAGTCGACAGACCTTTTTTATATGATTTTGGTGACGGCAATTAGCGGCAGGCCGAAGCCTGAAATTTGTTTCTTGCCAGGGCGGTTGAGGTGTTCACGCTCAGAAGAGAACAAATTTAATTTCTCAATAATCGAAAACACTTTGACAAAACGAAGGGGTCCTCATCAGGGCCAGGGTTGAGAAAAACCCGGTTTCTTCAAAAAAAAAACAACCCACCTGTTTTTTTCGTTTTTTTTTAATGTTTTTTTGGGTTTTTTTAAAAAGAAACAAGATTTTGTTCTTTTTTAAAGGAAAATGGAAAAATCTTATTCTTAATTGTTTTTACTGCATTGTGTAATATCATTGTTTTCAGAATTACACAATAATAACTTGTTATACCTATTATGCCATTCAAATTTGAGGGTAAAGAAATGTACACCATCTTTGTTTTTGCAAATGTTTGGTCAATTCACTCCAAAGTGGTAAAGCTCGGCAAGAATGCGCACAGCAAACAAAGAAAAACCATTTCCACACAAACTCTGCAGTTTTATGTCAGGTTTATCTGCATGCCCTGCTAGTTCAGCATCAGGGATCACCAACTTTCTTGAAGCTGAGGGCTACTTCTTCGTGCCAAT
>JGI24158J21664_10002429_pt1 | contig 22559 bp, 11 predicted proteins | sample Ectturendosymbi3_FD_21664 | JGI IMG/M metagenome (IMG submission 21664)
GGCAAGTTCTGGACAGCACTTGGTCGACGGAGAGGGGTCGTCAGGGTCCTCCAGTGGTTCCAGCAGGATGATGCCACCCCCTACTCCTCAAACGAATCATTGGCATGGCTAGAGCAGCGTTTCCCTGACCGACTCATCAGCCGCAGGTGTGACCCGCAGTATCGCCGCCGCATTCACAGGACTTGAAACCCCAGATTTTTGTCTGTGGGGATATCTTAAGGGCAGGGTGTTTGGAAACAACTCCCAGACTATCCCTGACCTGAAGGCAACAATCACAGCAGCAATAAGAGCGATCTCAAGGGAGGAATGCTGGAGGGTCATCGAGAACTTTGCCCACCGGATCCAAATGTGCCTGCAGCGCCGGGGAGCTCATTTGGAGCACATTTTTTGAGCGCCAGCGAAACACAGAGTTTTTGTAGTACAGACTTGAAACTTTGGAGATGTCTGCTACTCAGGCTTGACCTAATGTAGCTGAAGGTGTGTGTCAATCTAAATAAAATTTTGGAAGTTATTCGATTTTCGGTGATGACCGTTTTTTTTGTGTCACCCTATACTAAAACTGTTCGAATCCTAACTGCAATGGTAATAGACGTGATAAAGTGACACTGAGGACCACTTGCATAAAAATGTCAAATTCAAGATTATTAAAACAAGGACAGGATGTCAGTATGCAGGATGCTTTTACTACAGCGAAAACTAAACTGGGCCACACAAAAGCTTCCACTGGGACGCATGCGGCCCGCTGGCCGCGGGTTGGACATAGCTGCCCTAGCTTTTATGACAAATAGAAGACCTGTTTACAAGATGCAAGCCCCTGAGAATGTTCGGAAACTTATCAGTACATAAAGTTGTGAGGTTTATTACAGTAATTTCGACGAGTTAGAAAAATTTGGATCTCTGCGCTAAACCTGCACATTACCTTTTGTGAAGGGCTTGTTTCCAGCAAGATACCAGTGCAGCTCTGCCAGACTTCTTGATAATGGGAGAGAAAGACACTTGGACAAATATCACAACTTTCACATTTTCGTCGAGGGTGACGAGGCTGAGGCGTCGCGGTTTCGTTCCAGTTTTTTGTCTTTCTTAGCTGCTGTACCAGTCGAAATGGATGTTTCTTTCACCCAGTGTAAGAGTTTTATTGATATCCGAGTGTGTTTTATGCTTAAAACAAAACAATTTAGGTCGCCACTGCACCACACTTTGAAGTAAAACATGACCTGCACATACAATAAAAGTTAATTTGATACTTTCATGCAATTAATCTGCTCATAAAATTTGCTCTCAACGTTTCAAAATGTGAAAGAAATCTGGAAAAATATTGTTCGAACTGCAATCTGTTAGAAACTTGAGCTGATTGCACAGTAGAAAACACAGACATTCTTTTATTTTGATGTTTTGTGCTTTCGTCGTTCAGCCATGTAAGACAGGTTCTTCCCCTATAATAGGGAAAGTACTTGTGCCATTGAAAAATCTGAAAGTTTCAAAACAAACAACAAATTTTCAGAATAAAAAGTTCATTATGACAAAAAAACACGATCTTCAATCATTTGAAGTTCCAAAAAAACAAAAATTGGTTCACGAATGATTAAACGGTGATACTTTGCACACGTTACACTGGCATCTCAAATTTATACTTTTCGATATGATAACTCTAGAGCAACGTCTTTCTTTATAAACCATAACGACACAAATTTAATTATGTATTTGCAAATTTAATTACGACAAAAATGTAAGAATTCTTATTCTTATTCACCGTGAAAAAACTCTGTTCGAGCTTACACAACATAGTATCATCGAAAACAGGACAAGTTATTCCGTTATCAGGTATGAAAAGATGTGTTTCTCACGCAACATTGCTTGTGTATGCTTTGCGGCTCAAAAGCAAAAGTCGTTTATTTTGTAAATAAATCAAGCTTGCATTTTCTGGATAGTCTTTCTTTGGCATTAAGTCTCTAACTGTCGTTGTTTTCATAATATCTTTGACAGTTGCCACACTACCTGTGATCGTGCAAGTTGTATCTGATGAAGCGGATGCACTTGCTCAAGCTGTTCAGTGCGCTAGAGACAGACACCTAGTGGCGGTCAGTCCGAGAGCGACAAGGCTTTACTATTTATTGAAACTAGCACGGAGAAGTGCTAGCAGGTTAGCATCGCCTAATATAGAAAAAATGCTTTTGTTAAAACTGATTTTATGTGACAAAACATCTTGTAGCTGTCGTAAGCGTTTGACTTCCGTTGTAAAAACTGTCTGGATCTTTAACAGTTGTAGTTTAACGATTTAAAGGTAACATTCTAACACAGGTTAAAGTAAGTTTTTTGATGATGACGTTTCATAAACTGCTTGAGCTGTTAGGAAAAGCTTTTCATTAACTTAGATTCCCAGAGTTTTTATTGTGATGACAGTTTTGCAACTTGGTTAGCGGTGTGGCATTTTGCCGACAACAGTGCTAGTCCAGACCTTGCTTTTGTTGCAGGTAGAATTGAAAAAGAAGGCGTCAAAATGCGTTACCATAGCTATACAATTGGTTAATCAACGTACACACACCACTGGAGAGCACAAAAATGCAGTAATATCTTTTAGAAACGAAAATGACCACCAGAAAACAAAATAAGTAGAAGTCATCTGTTTTTTCGCAACCAAATATACCAAAACCGCTGTGTTATCCTGTTGCACCTGATTTCCGTGGCTGCACTAGATGATTTAAAGACTGCCTCTATTCGCATATGATATAAACTTCAACGCGAAAAGGGAACAAATTTACTCAAAAGAACGTCGTGGGGGAACCATAATTTTTCTTTGGGGGAATTGTAACATATGGCCTTCAAGAATCTGCCACTAATAATTGGTCGATATAAACATTAGCTGAAGGGAGAAAACAAAGTGTTTGTGGCACCACCAACCCCCTTAACTATCAACTTGATGCCAGAATAAAAGGCACGGCGTTTCGAAGGCAGACTAACTGCAGAGAGTACGTTATTCGGAGCATGCGTTGTCAGAGGAGAGCATAATTCAAAGAGCAAGTGTTTTGAGGTTTTGCAAAGCTGCAACGTAAGTAGGTTTGACGGAAAGTTTTACGTCAGAGATCATTCATCAAACGCAATACCTTCATGTTACAAGGTTTTCGCTGCGATTTACACAAGTTCAGAGCGTTCAAAACCATATCCCGAAGCCCACTTTGCACAGATTGGCTTCCGTAATTATATTACTTTTAGGAATAACATTTTAACAGGATACAGTAAATTAGTAGTTATTGTGACCAAGCGTCACAGCACTTGGAACGTGCTTCTTCATTAAAAAATATTGGGTGGAGATTATAATTTTTTCCATCAACTTATAATATGGCCGTTTTATTCATGTTCAGATCCTCATAGCATATATAGGGCATTCTACCAAGCCACCAGTCAATATTTTTAAGAGNTTTCAATNGCATTAGCTGCTACTTCAGTGAAGTAAATGTATTCATTAAGAAGAAAGTGTCCTTGATGGACTACAGCAAGATTTTCCTGTGTAGGCAACGCTTTCATTAACCATTTTGCTGGAAAATAAATATGTAGGTCAAGATCACCAAGAGGTATTAGCAGTTAGAATAATACCTCAGATCTGTGCAGACCCGCAACTANGGGGGTGTAACCNGGCAATTGCCCTCCTCGAGATTTAAAAAGAAATGTTTAATTGTTTGTTATAACCATTTTTCCACTCCCCCCGAATATATCAGCTGGTTGCGGCCCGGGATTTGGTGTATTTTGAAATATGCAGCGAAATTTTTGGAGCTCCTGGTAGTTTAAGCACTGAAAGTTGGATGATTACAGAAAAAGGTATAAGCCAGGGGTGGTCGACCCGCGGCTCGATAGCGGCATGCGGCTCTTTGTCCGGTTTCAAGCGGCTTTTAGGCAATTACCAGAAATCCACTAAATAACATGCATAAGAATAAATGACTTGTAATGTTCTGTCATTGTGATGTTGGTGTGTGATGTTTGCAGCAAATTTAGCTGAACAAACGTATGTGTTTGAGTGAAGAAGAGATGAGGTGATGTTCATGTGTGCCCATGTGTATGATGTGGCTCTTTACGGTAACACAGTAAGAAATGTGGCTCTTGGTCTCTGGCTGGTTGGCCATCGCAATATTTTAATTCAGCACGCAGTTCCACCTGACACCATAGATACTGCATCTTCTTACAACTTTTGCTATTTTCGTGGAACTGCTGTATAATAGGTACTGGTTTTAAGCGACATGAGCGCACATGGCATCAAATGATTCTCAAAGCGATCAAAAAGTTATTTTACTGAAGCAGGAGCAAAAGCGTTGCTGTAGCGTTTGGGGCATATTTCAGATATTTTGATAGCACTAGTGTTTTTTGATAAACGTGTCCCAGACCACGCTACAGTTGCAGTGACTCAGTGTTTGCAAAAAAAAGTTATAACAAATTATCCCAAAAACGCTAGTTGCACTTTTGTGAATTTTGCCAGCTTACCGTTTACTGCCACGTCAAACTAAATTTCACACCTAACGTTGTTTCATCAAAGCGTTGGGGTGCAGGAAGTTTTGCTGATTTTGTTTTGTGACGGCATTTATATACCAAAAAATTTTGAGTTAAAACTCTTTAGCGCCCACGCAAGGCCACTATATAGCCTTGCCCTCTTTTGGCCACAACTCACCAGGAGATTGAGCTAGAGAGCTATCCAAACCATCCACGGTTTCAGCAAGTCTTCGGCTTGAAATCGAAAAAAAACGCTTTTCGTTTTCGGTGGGGGGGTTTCTGGAGGTGACGTCACAATGAGGGCATATTTTGGAAATTTTGGCCACCTTTGGCCGGCACTGGACCCCAACCCATTGACTCATTCTTTTGACTCAAAGTTTTGTTGAAAACTAGGTCAAAATCCGCGTCTATAGAGCCCTTGACTGACTTGCTAGCACATCTGTGACCAAAATTATGGGCCAAAAACCCAGTTTTTGGCCTAACTCCTGACTTTTCAGAAAAGGCATAATTTGCCCTTTCAGGCCAAACTCTGGCCGGCCATAACTCGGCCGCAGATAGAGCTAGAAAGCTGTTCAAACCCTGTAGTGACTAGCGGCGTCGTGTAGTTTAGAATAAAAAAAAAAAAATTTAATTTCGTTGGGGGGTTTTGGGCCAATGGGATCATGACAGGGGCATGTTGTTTGGCTAATTATATGACATCATCATCCGATCCCACGCGCCAATATTTTGGCTAGCAGTATTTTTGGATTCTAGGCGAGAATACGCCATTTTAGAGCCCTTGACTGAGTTTCTANCGTTTCTGGTTCAAAAGTTAGGCCAAAAAAACGGCTAATTGGTATGGGGCTTTTCTCAATACTTTTGGGGGATTTCCCTAATTATTTTTAATGTTTTTTGGCCCTGATCTTGGAACCAGGAACGTTAAAACCCATTCGGACCCTTCAAAGTCCCGAAATGTAACCAAAAAACAGCTAAACTAAAAAAAATGTATGTCATTTAAATGGCCCCTGCGGGTCTTAAAGGGAGGTCGGGAAAAAGTACTGACGTCAGTAAAAAGTAACATAAACATCCTGTCATTATACAAGCATTAAAAAAACAGACATCCTAAACTGAAACGTTTTTTTTATTGCAAAATGCATACCTTCACGAGTCTTTAGAGGATTTGAACTGCTCTCTAGCTCAATCTGACGGCGAGTTATTTCCTGGAGAGAAATGCCCCCCAGAGTGGCTTTTGAGGGAGCAAAATTTTGGCTAATTTTTGGTTTATGAGTCATAGTTTTCGCTCCCGATATGCTAGAAAGTCATTCAAGGGCTCTAAAAACGCGGATTTTGGCCTAGTTCCCAAAAAAATCTTGAGTCAAAATAATGGCCCAACGGGTTAGGGTACAGGGCCACGTAAAGGTGGCCAAAAAAAAGCCAAAACACCCCCACTTGTAGCGGTCCCCCCAGCGAACTCCAAACTGAAAATGAAAAGCGTTTTTTTTCGATTTCAAGCCGAAGACTTGCTGAATCCGTGGAATGGTTTGGATAGCCCTCTAGCTCAATCTCCTGGCGAGTTGTGGCCAAAAGAGAGCAAGGCTATATAGTGGCTTGCGTGGGCGTTAAAGGGAGGACGGGCTGTAGATTCATAATATCCCAACGGTTTCAACACTGATAACTTACAATTAATGCAACCTTATGCTCTTTCCGGATATTATATTGTATAATGTGTGAACCAACTATTGTGAGTATATTTGATCAAATTGCAAAATGTTGACCAATATATGTGACCGATGTGGGTATTTTTCAAGTTTGCACAAATTTTGAAACACTCAAAGATTGACGCCTACCAGCAGACCAAAATGAAAAGTAAAAGAAAGCAGCCCCAATACGTTTTTCTGAATAGTAATCGTTATGCCTGATACACGTGATTGATTTTACAATAAAAACGCAAAACCTTACTGGTAATTCTAATCTCGCAGTTTGGCGCAACCTCCAAGCACGCATCAGGTTGTCAAACATTTGCATGGGAAATTTCTTTCACGAAACAAAAAAATCAGCATAAAAATTATGACATGGATATTTTGGACTTCCGTAATGTACAGCGGGGAAGACAGTTTTTCTGACATCGAAGACATCTAAGAATAAGGCGAAACTACCCGGTGTATCCATTGGAAGCATGCAAATGGTTTTGGATAAAGCGGCAGCTAATTTGATTAATCACAAACTTCAAACGAAGCAAATAAAATAAGTTGCTGAGAAAACTAATCTTACCATTACTATCAACTTTTCGTTTGTCTGAGTTTGAAGGCTTTAACATGCTAAACAAAGAAACTGCTGACATGCAGACAAAAACAAAACTAAAAGAGACAAACTAAAAGTCATTCATTGCTAAATAGAACCTGAATATCTATCTGCTATCTTCACAGAAACGGACATCTTTTCCACCGGTTATCGGTTAGGGTGCTTCAGATTGCGACATAATAATTTCGCGGTCCAACTGGAACTGTATAAGTTGTAAAATGATGATAAAATATTGCTTTTGCGTAGAATTCAGAAAAGACCAGATTCCAAAGATCGCAGCAAAGAGAGTGTTATTCACACCACTACGGATGCCCCAGATGACGAAAGCGGTCAACACCTTCGCAGCTTGTTCAAAATGTACAACCTCCAAAAGGTTATTGAATTGCACTGACGTTGAACTTACCTATTTATTTTGTTGATGTTGGTGACTGAGATGTTGGTGACAAAGGAGGATTGAGTTGTATCATTTTTGAACAGGCTTAACGTCAAGCGAAAGACCGTTTCTGAATCGGTCTGTGACAGCTTTCGCTTATGGAAGTGCTTTGCTTGCCTTTAGACGCACACATATCTTTCGCTCACATGTCACAATCTTCCTGATAGTGTACCGTACAATCTAAAACAATCGTGGTCAATGGTTTGGTATCATGACCAGGTGGTTTGGCTCACATTGTTTTGGTGCCCAGATAAATAAATAACATACGGTATACATTTGAAAAAAAAAGTTTTTGGTAGTATCTTTCACATTGCAGACGCCGGACGTTTGATTGGGGATGTTCTTTCGCGATACAAGCATGTTGCAAAGACGTCACATTCACGAAAAGACATTAGGGATACCTAGCATCTTTTACCTATGTTCGTTCTTGCTTTTCAGCTAAAAGATAAAATATTTGAAGTATGCTTGGTCTTTCAATTCAGGGGATTCTCTGTTTTGGAATGCCTGCTTTAAAAAACAACAGACTTCTGAAAATTTGTTTATAATTGGACATTGTTTCAGGTTTCTATAGTGCTGCAAACAAACGACCTTTCACAAGCTTTGGATGAACAAATTATCAAAGCCTTCATTGGAGGTAAAATTGTTACCAACCTTTAACGTTTCGTTGTTTATTTTGTACAAAAATATTACAACTATTTTATTTTGAAAACTCATGCATTAGTTGCAACGTAAAGAATTAAAAAGGAACGTTTTCTCAACAAACGCTTGTGTCTTATTTTAAAGAAAAAAAAGCTTCCGTTGCAACCGTTCTTCGTCTTGGTCTTGCATGGAACCAAACCAACATAGTCAAGCAATTCATGATCACAAGCTGTCTTGAAAAAAAGGTCGTACGGTGCTTTTTAATAAAAACATAAATTATTGAGGTTTGACATGAATGCAAATGTTTTTTGTCTTCGCATTTATGCTCCTGAAGTGCTTCAACGTCTATTTTGGTTTCGTGAAAGACTAGTTATTTATTTGTTTGTTTATCTGCGTGAGAAGCGCTTGATTTAGATAAGCGTTTTCGTTTAGCTTACGAATTTCTACGAGCGTTTTCTGTTGGCAAGATTCTAATAAAGATTAACCATTTCAGAATAAACACAAGAAAATCAAGGATTTTTTGTGGTAAGAACAAATTTTTTGTGGTAAGAACAAAAAGCAAAAAACATGAAATTTTTGGCAACTCCCGACAAAAATTCAGGAGATGTGTCTATATACCACACGTGAAAAAGAAAATGACTTTGTAAGAAATACTACTCCAAAATATCTTGATCATCCCATTATGACACCAAAGCCATTCTGGACTCCCCAAGGCTTATGACTAAACTAAAGTATTGCACAAACAACTTCTTGTGCCTCAAGTGCACCTTTCATACCCTTTGCAAAGTGAAAAAGTAAAGGATGGTAATGTACATTTGCCCATGCTTTTCATATTATATAAAAATATGTATAAAATATGTGCCTGTACTGTAAAATATATGTGTCTGAAATGTAAAATATGTGCCAGATACCTGAAACTTCGTTTGTCCTTTGAGACAAGCATTATTTTACGTAATATGCTTCGGGGAATCTACTAAAGCCTTGATCTGAAATTCAACTGATTTCATAACTGAACTTCTGATACTTGAAAGTGTAAAGTTAAGTTAAAACTATTTTTAAGGTAAGGTAACAAAAACAAGTCTTCTACACCCTAAAGCAAGTACTGCATTTGGTAATACTTTGCGCAAAAAATTACTTACAGCAATGAGTCGTTCCACAATTTTGACTCTCAAACGAATGTATTGTTGATAAGTTGAATATGCGATCCTCGCGTAAATATTTATTGTATGGATTTATGTGGAAAGTGGTTTGTTTTCAAATAGTTGCTTTTCATATAGTAGAGTAACTGGTCGATGTGCTGAAGATGATGCTAATGATAAATTACTTTTATTACAAAAGTTGTTGACATACTTCATAACATCCTGCAGATGAATCACGCATCTTTATCAAGTCTGCTTCTGATGGCACTGGAGCTCAACCGTCCATTTTTCTTGCAACATTTTTTTCACTGTGGCCTGAATATTTTTCCAGAAGTGAAGGTTGAGCTTTTGTGGACGCTTTACTACAAGGTTCGTAATGGCTCGCTCGTGTTTATATCCTTCACACGAACTAAACCATTCAGCGTTTGTAACCAACAAAAAACTTGGAGATCTTCATTATATTATTTTTAGGCATTGTTCGATCTGGAACCGAATGCAGCAAACTGGAATGTCATCAGAAAGCTGCTGAACAACACAGCAGTTCAACATGAAACCTTACTTCATACAGTTGGCAGTGTTGTATCTGAACTATGTGGCAATGAAGTTCCCAACATCTACGCTCGAGCGGAATGGACTGTGAAAGTCGAAAGTAAAAGTGGCTTGTTCAAAACTGGGAAGGATCATGTCGTATCGTAAAACATGGGTTTATTCGTCTCAATCGGTAACTGTTATGTGTTAAGGGAAGGAACGACAGTTTAGTCGAGATTTCTTTACATCGCAGTTGCAAAACAGGTTCCGAAACCAGAATGTTTGAAGTAATTTAATCTACTCACAGGAGTTCAACAGTAAATTAAAAAAAACACGATGAAGACTTTATGGCTGAACTTATGAAACTCTTGCAAAAGTATATTGCAAGCAAGTTATCCTCTGGCAAGTCGAACTATTGCCCTGAAAATAATTAAATAATTTTTTAGCAGAAAGAAGTTTGTAAGTACAGCTACAAACTTTAAATAAACGTTTCCAAGACATGAGACGATTGGAATGGCATGGAGCGCTTAGTGGTTTTGAAGTATCAACACAGCCATCAGTTTTTATTTGAAGTTTTCGCAAAAAGATGACATCACGCGCGTCGCACTCCTGAGGTGTCTCGCTGGCACCGGCTGGGGCGCTGGAACAAAATCGTTGCGAGTAGCCACCTTACCCCCGGTTTATTCAACAGCAGAGTACTGTGCTGCTGTCTGGCGCCACTGTGCTCACACCCGCCTCAATGACCCTTCCAACAACGACGCTTTGCAAATTGTGACTGGATGCTTGCGTCCTTCACCAGTGGACAATCTTCCCATCCTCGCAGACATCCAACCTGCTGAGCTCGTCGCAAACGAGCCACACTGTTTCTAACTCACCTTGCCACTGGAGCCTGGGCACCTGTTCCCTCGGCGCTCACCTGTCCACCGAGTGGAAATGCACGGCGTCTCAAATCAAGACACCCATTTGTACGCGCCGCACAGCAACACAGTTCATTTGACCATAACAACATACGTGCAGCACTCTGGACGGATCACTGATGATATGCGGAGTGGTTGAACAACACTACGAGACTCCGTACTTTCAACCCCGACACCGGCACCCACCCTCCCGGAATCGCCCTTCAAGAACAGCGTGGATCCAGCTTAACGGCCTCCGGACCCCGGACCGGTGTCAGACGTTTCCACTCCTGCTTGCACAAAGAGAGCATGGCCCCTTCTGCGGCCTGTGAGTGTGGCACAGAAGAACAAACCGTCGATCATGTTGTCCTCCAATGTCCAATCCATCGACCTCCCCATGGACTGCACGACCTCCCCATGGACTGACGGTTCTGGATGATGAGACAATCGAATGGCTGCTCAACACTTGCCCTGAGATGTAGTGTGGCCTACCAGTGGATTGAAAGAACTCGCTCAAAAGACACGAAAAATCATTAATTCGTATTTCTTTGAACAAGATCAATGTTGGTTGACGCTGCTAGTGCCAAATGCGCCCCAATAGTGTTCAGGCTCCAAAGCGCGACATGCAAGGTATCAGTGGAGCCCCATTAAGCAATGACCTAACCGGCCATTATATCTATCCGAGTCCGCTGTTCTCATTAATCATAACAAACCAACTGCCCAGTACTGTGATCTTTGAAATGGTTATTGTGTCACTGAAAAGAAACCGGGGCAATGATCACTGGCTATGTGAAGGCATAATATTCAAACAAAGCTGTGCAGCTTTGTTTTAAAACAACATGCATAAAAAGGCGCAGTCATTCATACTGATTCATACTGACTGAACTTTGAACTAGCTTGGGGTTTTGACATTGGGAAAATAGAGCAGAATCTCATAGTTACCTGAAAGTGGAAAGGTTTGCTGCTTGTTTCAACGTAAAAAATAGCCACAACATAAAAACTCGAAATATGCGTAGCTGTTTTACTCTGACCAGTATATCTGCTTTTTTCCAGGGGGGTCAAATGCCCAATTGCCCTCTCTGTCGACAGCTCTGGTTGTCTGTTGTGCTGCGTCAATGTTTTAGTTTTATGGATGTGTTTAACAAACGGACGTGTCATAAACAGATCGAAACGGTTGTGCCACTCCTGTGATCATGGAGCACACTACCTACGAACACGTGAAATATCCAGAAAGAGATCTAATCATTTGGTGCGTACTCGCTGGAAGGGATGAAATGGCCAAAGCAATCTGGTATCACAGCAAAGATGTAATGGGTATGATGTGATGTTTAGCTTTTCTTTTTCCCTGAAAAACTTTTGTTTCATATAAGACCGCAAGTTACTTGTAATATCAAAATGAATATCAAAAATGAATATTGAACAAATAAACAAGTTCAATTTTTTTGCAAAGCTTTTTCCGTTGTGACAAGTTTATTTATTTTTGTTTTATTTTTTTTGGTGGCGGCAATTGGCGGCAGGCGGAAGCCTGAATTGTGATTCTTGCTGGGGCTGCTGAGGTGAACGCTCTCGCCCAAGGAGCGTTACGGCAATTCACTCACTGGCCTTGGATCGAACACCCAACCTTCCAATTGGGAGGCGGACACTTTACCACAAAGCTATTGCCGCCCCACGTTTACTGTAACAAGTTCATTGTGCTGTAAAAATATTTAATGATCCCATTACGTTTCCTTGTTGCGATATCGATTTTTTGAAGTTGGTAGTATGGTTACAACCGATGTCTTCCAGAAGCTTTGGTAGGTTTCCGTTGACGTACCTTCCAGTTCCAATAGGTTTACGCTACATCGTGTTAGCTGTTTCAAAATTAATTTTGGGGGTGCGATGTTAAAGTAAGGCCTTTGATATAGTATGCAGGACTTCTTATACAAATGATACTACGCAATCATTGGTGCACCAAGTCTTAAAAATTTTGTTTGAAAGCTTTAGCAAGATTGAAATTGAAATGATTGCAGTAGACAGTGCTTTATGGAAAATCGAAGTATAACCTGAAAAGTCGTACTAAAGAAATGGGTTTTTGGCAAGAGCATTTTCATTTTCACGCGAAAGTTAACGTCGTTATTAAAACTATACTGCAGTTACTGATGACCGCGCATAAAACATGGAATTACTTTTCCTCTATTTCTTTTTCATTCGTTTATCTCTATTTTTACTAGACTTCTTGTTGTTCATTGACTACAGGCTTGGCTCTTTTAGCAAGCACCATTTACAATCGTGCAGCAGCCGTTTGCGATGAGATGAATTACGACTACGAGCTGATTGACAAACTGAGAGAAATGTCTTCGTACGTTTGAAATAGCTTGTTTTAAATCTGAATCATAAATTCCTGCACATAGCAAAAGTAATATTTCTGTCACAGAAGTTGGGAAGAAGCTGCAATAAAGTTTGTGACGACATGTTTCAAGAAGAAGAAGCACGCAACCATCTCGCTTTTAACAGCAAGAATTCCTGTAAGTCTTTTGTTTCTTTCGTTATTTACAAATCGACCACTTTCAACAGTTGAAAATTATTTGTACAAAAATCAACTTTGCATTGCTTGTAATAATGTTTATTTCGTAATAAAATTTTTCATTTTAGACATCCAAATGCACCGTTCAATCCCCCTATGCTACATGCAGCTCGCCAGCTCCCTAAAAGCTGCTGGTGTGAGGAAATTGTAGTAGACTTTACAATACCAAAGTTATAGATCAATCTGCATCAGTCTGAGTTGTTGAGTCAACGTGACGTTCTTCGTGGTTAAGGCTTCATGTGAAGCTTTGTAAATTAAAGAATTTCGGTGAGGTTTGCAACGCCTGCTTTGACGAAAAAATCTAGAAACCAATCTTTAAGTGTTGTTTCGGTGCCAAAAATGTTTGGAGCTTGGATTTGTGGCTTGTGCCAGGAAATTTGCCACTGCAGCAAAATTGCCAAAACTTCTTTTGTACAATATGACATGTGCATTGCAATCAATTTTGTCTCTATTTTATTGTTTAGCAGTGTAAGTTTGAATTATGTTCCATTCCCACCACATGCAGGCCGAATCAAAGTCGAAGAGAGAAATGTCTGCTCGTACTTGTTTACACAAAACCATCACTGACAGCGACTGATGCTTTACTGTTGCACAATATTGTGTAGTGTATCCTAATGAAGTCACACGGAAGGTTGTTTCTTGGGCTTGTTTGCACGTGAAGTAGTCTTTGGTGCAATTTGGTGATATTTGCTCAAATCTGCAGCATGATAAAAGGCGCTGCCATCATGTGATGAAGCGCAAGTTTGCGAAATGCACACATACTTTGTGGCACACACATTGTTTGANCTTGTTTTAAGATGAGTTACTTGAAATCAACAAAAGTTTACCACTGTANATTTAAACTATATTCAGCATATCACTGACAACAATTAAAAATTTTATGTTACTTTACAAATAGGCATTTATTGTCGCAACAGGCTCTCGGTGGCTGTTCATCCTTATGTTTGGGGTTTAAAGGCAATAAACAGAAGTTCATGTCCCAAACGTCAGTCCATGTGTGTCTTGATCAAATTTGGCATGGCAGAACGAACAAAGGACGATCGTCACTCGGAAGAGTGAGTGCATTTTACTGTATTATTTTCTTTTTGTCAATGCCTCGAAAGAGCTTCAGGCACAAACCTTGTTCACAACCAAAACTGTGTTGGCACAAACCGAAAATTTGCGTGTTGGCAAATTAGAAAGAAAATATGTTGGCCAAAAGTGTCTTTGCTAATTTTTGTTTTTGATAACCTTAGATTTTACCAGGTAGTTCTTGGGCTACAGAAGAAAATAATAACCAAATTTGTTCTACATTAATGTGCGATTGTCACTAAGAACATTTTCCCGTGTTGCTTTTAAACAGGAGATGCATTGTTTACTAAATAAAAATGAAACTCTCTAGCACGCCAGTCTAGTCCTGTGATGTGCATTTGCCAAACAAATGGAAAAATTTCCCGTTTTCAGACTCTTCTTGCCATCTTTTTCCCATTTCTCATTCCTTGCCTGGGAATCATGGACCCCAAACATGACATCTCCATCTTTAACAATCAAGTGCGTATTTGCCGCTTGGTGTGGTTACGTTGTAGAAAGTATATTTTGACAAAGGTGTGCGACGTCAATGGTTGCTTACATCCTGCAGGTATTTCAAACAAGAATTTTAGCGTTTTATCATGGGCGCGTTGTTAGGACATTCGTTTTGACAACGCTGACGTGCAATGACTCATCTTTAATTTACCCCATTGCGGAGTAAAAACTAAGTACAAACCAAGGGTACTACTTTTTCAGATTTTTGCGGCTGGTGAATTACCTCTCCTTTTTGAAAAGGCTTCAACTCTTTTGTGCCATTGCATTTTTAGCTTGAATATTGAATCATGCTTTCCCTCTTTTCCTTTCGACCCAAACCAAGCTATTCATTCAACTCCATAGAATTTATAGTGCATGGAAGTTTCGTTTGATAATCCTAGTCTTTCACTGGTTGATGTGTGGCAATATGATTTTTGATAAATTTTGTTACTACTACCTACTTATGTCAAAGTTAGAAGGTGCTAAACGAACCTGTTTTGCACTTCAGAGAAATTCTGTTTAGAGTCTTTATGTGGGCTCCGTTAAAGCGCAATAGAAATCTCCTCTGAAAAATCCAAAAGAATAGGAACAATGTCTACGTTTATAGTCAGAAAGTTTACAAGAAAGGAATGGTTTTAAATGCTTTTGCGAAAGTGTTGAGTATTTATGCGTAGATAATGTGTGAAGATACTTTTCAGATGTATCATTCTACGTACGGAAACGACAACGAGTCATATCACAGACAGAACAGCAACTTATCTGGTACGTGCAATGAATCCACGTCCGTCGTATGGGGAGGGTCGCCTGCTCAAGAATATCCTTTACGGCAAACTGACGTCATCAAGCGTGACATGGCTAGTTTCCTAATCTCTCCACGGTTCTGCGAAACACTTGGTGTCGACGCTGGCGCGCCCCCTGAATGACGGATATTCATTCTCAACTTGAAACCGCGTAAAAATTAGAGAAACGCCCATCTCATCCTCGTCAACGATGTGATGGGCCATAGTAGTAATGAAGCCCATGGGAAAAAGCAAGCAGTGCTTCAATCATGCAACTTACAAAATCAAGCCAAATTTTCTTTTTTCACGCATTTTGTAGGCTCTTGAAATGCAAAGCATTGGTTTAATTTTAAAGGTTTTCCTTATAGTATTTTCCTATTTTGTAACTAATTTTTCCACAAACAAAGTAGCCGTTCTTATCGGACAGGCTGATTGACAACGAAAACAATTCTTAAATGGTTTTGTCTGAAATGGTGCAAGAATATGACTGAAATTTTGTCAAAAGTTCTACAAAGGTTGGATCTTGTAAATCTGGGCCAACTTCGACGATCACCTTTTTTTCATTACTCAAAACGAAACTTCATCTATTTAAAAATACACTTAAAATACTTAACGCTTTAAAAGAACGTTGTGCAGAACGTTATTGTATTACAGCACATGTTTAAAAAATATCAAATTGTGGAGATTGACAGATTTTACAAAAGAGTCAACATTTTTATCTACTGTAAAATACTTAAACACATCTAATTAACTGCTCTTATGGCGAAACAGGAAATATGCCTTTTGCACTAGTGCACTTGCAACTTGTCTGAGTCATCAAATGTACATGCCATTATACACGACAATTTTAACACTTTCTTCTGCAACAAGATAATTTTATTGTGGAGTTCTCATTAGCTTCGGGTGAAACAATTGAGATCCAAGCTTTATTTCAAATGCTGCTTAAGTCTCTTTTGCAGTTTTCTTCCAAGGCTCCTTTTACAACTATAAAGTATAACTGTTATTTATTATCCGCCAGCGGTTAAAGCAATAGATGCCAAGAATTGCTTGCAAAAGACATTAAAACCAAAGTTAATGGGGATGGTTTCGTTTCGCAAGTTACCAATACCATTGGTATGTTTCTTTCAATTCTTTACATTTCTTCCACACAACTGATTTTGTCGAGTAAGAGGACTCGGTAACAACTATTTGAAATTTTATCAAAAATCAGGAATTTGGAAAAATTCAACTTCGTTTTCAGCTGACGGAAGCAATTGGTCTTTCCACGCCTGTGAAGTTGCGACACCAACTGCGAGAAAGCGAAAAGGAACTAAATGTGGCATGACTATTATCAACGACTTCTATGATTTCTACAACTCGCCAAGAGTCAGTTATATCACGCATTCGGTGAGAATAAAAAGCTTGTTTAACTTTTATTCTGTATTATACTTGCTTGAACCAGCGGCTTTATCTGCCTTGAAATAACTACAGGTATCACGTCTATTATGCAAAATCACTTACTGCAAACATTTCTTGTTTTTAAACCTTTACCATCACAACAGTTGAGGAAAACGCATAGAGAGATTTTACTCTTTACGGAGTCAACGCACTATTGTAGCAATTAAGTAATTATATTTGCTAATTCAGAACTCAAATTATACAAGATGTGGACTGCTTACTTAAGCCGAACCACGTTGATCTGCTTATAAGTCATTGAGGTGATTGAGACCAGTTTAAAATACATACCCTTGATTTCTTGTAGATGAAGCCGATCGGTCAAGCTGCAAGTGCATTGTTGTCAGCGATACATTTTACGGATTTCGTACATTTTACTGATTTGAATTTTTGTAGAGGATAAAACGTCAGAGCAAATGTTAAGTTCTCGACTGATGCCGCACAAATTGTTTTTCGCTGCGTGTGTGAGTTTTATCACTTGCGTTGGTATTGACTTCTTGATTATGTGACCAAAGAGTCACATGCATTCCATTACCAATGGAAACGAAATCTTGGCATCACTTTCATGCCTTCCTTCAGTGGACTTTACCATTACGATGTCATGTTATTTTGCTTTGTAACAGAAAAGAGAAAAACAACATATGCAACTGCTTCAGGCTTTGCCACAAGCAAGCAAAGGTTTATATACATGATTAATGTTACAAGAAATAAACAGAAATAAACAGATACTGATGACACAGTTTAAGACAAGTTATATAGTAATTTATTTATATCCATATTTTCAGATTGTTTTGATATTTGTCATTGCCGTTTTGAGCTCGGCAATGATAGTGGCCAACTATCGTCAAACAACATTTTGGGATGCACAGAGTCAAATTGTCTTCTGGTACATGGTTGGCTCCTTTGCTGACGAGGTGCGACAGGTAAGAAGAAATATTGAAAGTAGTCCGATGCTTTTGCATTATGATTACGGTATGAAGAATGCAAGGAAAAGGTTTGATAGTGTAGCATGGCGCTGACACCATGTTTGCTACCGTTAGTAGTGGTTTGGAATTACTGTAAATGACAATAGCGATGATACAAGCTTTTTCTTTTAGACTAGCGAGTTTAAATTTTTGCGTAAACTAATTTGCAGCTAATATTAACACCAGTGGAGAACGTAATTTTATAATTTCAGCACACCTGTTTCTTAGTAAATGACAAGAAAATAGATAAAAACTGCCATCTTCCTGCGCCTCTTGCACGAAGAAACTTTCTGAAGTTATTGGCATCAGGCAGTGTTTTTTTATGCAGTTCCTAATATTAGCAGCCTAAGCAGAGTTTAAGACAAAGTACTCAGCTATTTTAACTGCTAAAGAAGCTTGTCTGTTATCTCCATGTCATCCAGATTTTTTCCAAGGAATACATCAGTGTCAGAACAAGATTCAAAATCTGGTTGTTTGATTCGTGGAATGTTTTGGATATTGTCATGATTTTCAGCTTCTTTGCTGGTGAGGGCCCGTGTACTTCAATACCGGTCAGAAGTTTATTTTTTTCAAAGTTTGATTATGATCTTTTTTGCTTTGTTGATATAACCAAATTGCGTTTTAAGTTTCTTTCTAATGTAGCAGTAGAAGAATTCAAAAGCTTAATTGTATTGTTTCTTCAGCAACACTCTTGTTTTTGTTTCAACATTCACTTCAGGTTTGATTCTTCTGATAATTTCTACAAAATCTGATCATGTTTCATGGTACATCGGAAAGCTCTTTTATGCCGTTTGCTTGATCGGATTGTACATCCGCGCCCTGCAAGCTTACATCGTTTCCAAATACTTCGGACCAAAAATTTACATGATGCGGCAAATGGTTTGTTAGCTTTCTGCTGAGAAGTAACAGTGTTAAGTAATAGATGATAACTAACCTGTGTCACGTTTCGCACTTATGCGTAATAGAATATGCAAGTTGATGGGCTAAATCGTTTTTTTGATTGCAGCGGCCAATGTTATGTAGTGAACAACGTGCTTTCAGCGCTTATAAGGCTATTTCTTTTACTGGGTTGATAGAAAGATCATCCTACATTTAGAACAAAAGGCTGAGTTTAAGCGACTTTACCCAATGTTGTTTTAAGCTTAAAGGATAGACTACCGTAACATTTTGTCAACAGGCCTGCGAAAAAATTAGTGCACTGAGAACATACTAACATTGAGCAAGACTTCTAGTTCTATTGCGCTCGCCTTGGTATTCCCGTTGCTACAGTATCGCGTGTGTTCAGTGCCGCACGTGCCCACTTTCGGGCCCATGCAGTTACTTTCGTACTGGATGCTGCATTGGTGACGAATCAACAGTAGCACCGATCGTGACTTTTTGTGCACTCATCAACACCGAGCACGGGGTTGGACAGGCCAAATGTAACCTACCGTTTTTTAAATTTTCGGTATGAGCCTACCTGGAATCCANCCCATATGCTACAAGCTTTAGTTGCGCGTGCTCAACCCACTGTGCCCTTCATCTCAACCTGCTGNAAAACAAAAAGCAGAGCATAAAAAATTAAAATGCAANCTTTTCAAATTAAATTTTNTTTTAGTGTTTAGTTCGACTAATGGGATAGATTATAGTATTAGTTTCGTAAAGTATCTTCTAGCCNCCTTGTGAGTNCTGGTGTGAATGCCGAATAAACTACATGTCTTTAAACATTTAGAGAGGGTACGTCAAGCTCAAGTGCATGGCCATTCGTTTGCCTTGTGCTGCATTTGCTCTTACATGCGAGAATACCGTTTTTTTAATGCTGTGCATTGTGCCAGCAACACAGAAATTTGGCTTAAGGAATTTTAACATTTTATATTAACTTGTTTCACAGTGGTCAATCTGCAGCTTAACCAAAACACTTTAAATATTTTTGTACAACTGACAGTATAGTTAGCTATGTGCACAGAACTAAGCCGGTTATTTTTGTGTTGATTTAAAGACAAACAACCGTGAACAAACTTTTTCAATCTTCACAAGTTTGAAAACACCCAAATCTTTGTAAATAGCTTCTTCAAATAAAGGTGTTTTTATCATGGTTGGTCTCTTGGTAGTTACAGGAACATTGCATAACAGCGTCAGTAATAAAAATCTTTCTGAAACATAGCTTACTTTGTGAGTGTTTTAAAAGTGGCTTAAGCCGATATTTATCTAACTATCTAGCTGAATGATGACATTTAAAATTCATTTAATTGGTATACAGTTTAGCTGAAGCAAATGCTATTGTTAAGGAGCCCTGTCATATTATTTGTATGGCAATACTTTTGCTTTTCATTGCAAAAACACTTACACCGAAAAAAACGTGAGTTTGCTTCAAACTATTGTACTTCTAAATCTAATCTACCCTGACTACATGTAGCAATTTGTACGTGAAACAAAGACGGAAATGATCATGGACCATGTTTTTACACTTGTTCGAGACAAACCAAAACTTATACACAAGGAGTCTAGAAGTTGGCTTTACAGTATTACAGCATATCTGCCGTGATTACAAATTGGCGTGAAGCCTCACCAATTTTTTGAGCTTAAGCATCTTTTTGCTCTAAGATTTCATGATTGCGGTGAAACCGGTTTTCCTTTTTAATACATCAATCTGTGCTGATTCTGGTGTTACTGACTTGATATGGACAGGATGTTATTTGAATATTAATTGCATTGCTTTAAAACTTTTGTTTTTAGCACTGTCGCTTCACCTAAACACAATTGTCAAGCTCTGGGGCTTATCCTTACCTTATCAGTGGTGAAACATCTGGACAAAATTAAATGAACATTTAACTTATTTTAATAAGTAAAAGTTTCTAAAGTGTCTTGTTGTGACATAAAAATATTTGAAACAGGTGAAAGATGCCGCTGTCTTCATGGGTCTCATGGCTTTAATATTCTTCAGTTATGGCGTAATAACGCAATGTCTGCGAATGGATCAAATTGATGAAAAGTAAGCGAACGATGTTGAATGTTACTTAGAACTAACACCATATAGTTTTTTTATAACGGATTTTGTCTATCTACTTTTTTCTGTGGATAAAAATTCCTGAACAAGTGTAGTAAACTGTATGCAATCATATCTGCTACTGTGTTATGTATACTCATATGAAAATATTTTTTCAAAACGATATATCTTTGCATTTTTTCTCTTTTTGTTAAGACACTTCGAAACTCAAATTATTTATTTACCGACATTCTTTACTTGAAAATTGTGATTTAGTTTATTCAATGGTAATTTTAATGTTTCAAGAGTAGAATCTTCGTTAAAAACCGATTAGATATTTTCTACAAAAATCCCATGCTCTCATGGCACATCGTTGTTCTTGAGGGTGTACGTTAATTTTGTAAGAAAATAGTTCAATTCCCTGAAAGCATACCTATATGAAGAAAATACAAGATAACAGAGGAAATGATTGATCAATACAGCTGGAAAAGACCGTGTTTTCATATTGGATCTGATGTATTGTTCTACGAATAATGTGTGGCAATTTCATCCTTTTTTATTTAAATTTCTACGCCAAACTACTTCAATACGTCTGAAACAACTTTTCTGTCAAATGAGCTGACGATACCAACAAGGTTTCTTCTATGCTACACAAAAAGATAGCATCTGTCGAAAACAATTCTTCCACAACAGTAAATTGGACACCATGATATTTACTGAGTGCATGTTTCACCAGGCATCATCAGCTATACGGAGTGCAGGAAAAATAAAATAGAAATTAACAACACTCACAAAAAGCAATTATGACAGCTAAGAAAGTTTAAGTTAACAAATGCAAAACCGTCTAAACACTTTTCATGGGATAGGAAAAGACCACCGTATGAACACCTTGGGAAAACAAACCATCATGTGTATAGTAATGGGAAGACAGATAAATACTTGCAAGAATACATTGACACAGCCACGCGGAGGGTCTATGGATGGTCGTGACTGGTCAGTAGTCACGGGCTATAAAAAAGGCAAAGTAGCTGAAGTAAAACCATCGAAAAACTTTCTGTTGAACAGAAAGGCAAGGTTAAAAGGCGCACAACACTCGAACACTGACCGAAAGCGAAAGGTAACTTTGACATGAAGGAAGAGGAGAAAAAATAGCACGTCTCTCCAGCTTCTACAACATGTTCAGGAGATCACAACAAAATGAATATGGAATCCATGAAGCTTTGTAATTAGAGCTTACCACGGACGCTCTACGAAGAGTTTTGAGAAGCAATGTTGTGGTTAGAGTGCCTTCGAGGCTTTTGCTGTGTTGAAGCTATTCCTGGCACCCTTACCAATCGTTAGCCCAATCTGAAACACATAAAATACTACAGGCAGTACCCATGCACATCTCTTTAAGGATTGCGAAAGCTAGTGCAGTGGCTTTCAGGCAATTTCGTTCATAAATCGCCGATCAATCGCGCTAGAGAGTCAATAAAAACATCATAAGATGAAGAATTTCGCTTAATTTCTGATTTGAAATAACAGGTACTTTTGCATCTAAAATTTTGAATAGCAGTGTGACGTCACCAGAGCGTCCCTGTTAAGTTATTGTTATGTGTGGAAATTTCAAATGCACACATAGTAATGCTTGCTGTATGCCAGTCATCCAAACACTCCAAAAACATGATTACAAGAAAGAAAAGAGAGAAAAAATGAACAAAATAACAGGAAAACAAAAATAGTATAGACAGGTGAACAATTCAGGCCCATTATAACAAAGTAAGGTCAGCAAAAACGCAAAAACAAAAAATGTGAAAAAGCAGAAACCTCCAAATTCGAAACAATGAATTTATAAAGGTAAAATAAGCCTATCTAAATTATGAAAAAAACGAAGGCCAAATCAAGATGACAGAGATGCCAACGGAAAATGGGGTTAGAAAA
>JGI24158J21664_10002431_pt1 | contig 22554 bp, 16 predicted proteins | sample Ectturendosymbi3_FD_21664 | JGI IMG/M metagenome (IMG submission 21664)
AGTATTAGCAAGTAGGCTATAGTATGAGACTACTCAAGTTGCATTGCCTGAACCACTTTCGGAGATAGTGCAAGTTGCCGTACGTAGCCTATAGCCTAACAATTTTTGGTTGATTTTGAAACGGTCGTTTTCAGAATGTACCGTATGTTTTTTGGATTTTTAAAATGTACAATACAGGGTGGGCCAAAAGTAGACGTGCTCTTGAGTGCTTTTTTATATTTATGGATGAAATTTTGGGAGAGTATTGACAAATACCGGATCGTTCCGGTAAGAAAATTATTCTACTTTCACCACTGGTCCACGTCCATTGCTCGATACCTGTGACGTTTCGCTAATTTAAATTCAGCGAATCGATTGCATTGACACGGTAAAGCTGCTTTGCTGGATGAAAAAGAGATCGATCAGCTCTTAGCTCGTCCAACGTCCCTGGCAGAGCAAAACTGCACGAAGTGAACAAACCACAGCATGCCAGAAGTCATGAGAAGACTGTCTAAAAATGCATCCGTGTGGCTGAACGTATGAAATAAATAGGCATGCCATGAACTCGACACTGCAACGGTCATCAGAGTTGATTCGAGTCTCAAAAATATTAGCGGCCTCTCACACATTTCTTTTTTCCAACAACTTGTATTGGTACATCTGGTCTGCCACATCAACAAATGCATAAAACTGTCGGTGGTATCGCATCAGTCAGACATCAATGAGCATACCATATTTTCGTGATTGAAAACAGAGACGCTTCAGAACGACGAGCCGTAACAGACAAACGTGGTTCATATCTTATTTGGAGTATGTATGTAGCAATTTTCGCTGAGTATTGCAGCAGTGTCACCTGAAGCGATTGAAACAAAGTAGAGAACCACAATGAACAATTTTACCCTATTTTCCAGGGACGCCGGAACACCGGTAGGGCAGGGGGCAGTGAAAGAGCTGAGGGCAATGAAAACTTAAAAAACAAAAAAATCGTTACCAACAATGCTTGTTTCGGATCAGCGACAATACTGACTTCAAAATTAATAACATAAATTATAGAAAACTATTCTGAAGTGTCTGGGTGTGCGAATAGCTGCAATAAATATATTTCAAGTCGATTTTGATAAAACATGAAATTACTTATGACTCTTATAAAAAGGCACCGCGTTGTTCCTCTTATGAAAGTGCAAGGAGGCAATGCCTCCGTCACGATCCCCGTTCTCCAGCGTCCCTGCTCGTTTCCGTTCGAAACATCAACAGTAAGGGAAATAAAACTCACTTTATCCAAATATTGGCATAGTTCAGCAGCAACCATCGAGGCAATGCAATTGGCAATCACTGATTCACATTTTGTTCTTGCAATGGCAAATTTAGGTTTAAAATTTTTGAAACTAGCTTGGAGTTTGTAATCAGAACTTTTAAAAGACTGTCCGTAAATAGCAGCGTGATGTACAAAAGTAGCTTCTTTCCCTGCTAAGAGTAGAGACTCATCAGAATGAGCAGCTTTGAAGAAGTGTGTCATACGAGACGACGACATTGCTGCCTCAAGAGAATATTTTTGTGTTTTGGTTTCCAAGTGATTGTCAATATCTGAGCGTCCATCATGGCTAATTGAAAAACAGATAATTGTAATTCAGCACAGTAATTTTTAGACAAGGTCCAAATCGAAGCCTATAATAAGAAACTGTTAGGCCAAGAAAAATTACATAGGTCTACCAGTGCTTTCAGAGTGACTCAATAAAATGAGAAAACGATAAATGTTTTTGCAGAAGGAAATGAGTTATAGGCAAATCATTTCTAGCCGTTTGTACGTTCGTTAGGAACTTGTTCACTCGCTTGCCGAGAACTTTCAAATCCAGTTTAATAAACTATATAACGTAAGCGTTAATTGTTTGAAAATTCCCAAAAAGCATCGCGTGCCGCACAAAACGCCCTCGTGGACCATATGCGGCCGGCGTGTGAGACCCCTCATCCAACACAACGAAACAGAAAAAACAAGATCAGATCACACATCACTCTTCAGCAAGTTAGCTAAACAGACCAGTCACAGCCTGCTAACATTTGCGTAATGCTATGCTGGCTGACTGAATGCCTAACCGAGACATTTTGGTTGACTGACAGGAACGCCGGTACAAAGCCTTTAAACCGGGACTGTCTCGGCTAAGACGAGACGTATGGTATGCCTAGACATTAATTTCCTTCTGTGATCTTTGTCACTTGTGTTTGCGTTACCTCCTCAGTCGCTCTCAACTTTTTCAGATCGCCGATCGATAGATGTTTTTACTGTCGCTGCTTACCACGTGTTAATCTACAGAAGACATTAATTTGCTCTGATTTACTTGTGATTCCTCCGACACATAAATGAATTAACAAAACAAAACAAAACAAAAAAAATTAAATGCGGTAGCTGCAACCGTTTCTTCTCCACAAGCTGCTCTGTGCAAGACACATCCGCGCCCTCGGATCAGAAGTTACGTCCAAGTGCCACAAATTGATACCCGCTCTTGGACTTGATGGCCATCAAGCCCGAGAGCATCTGCTCCCATTCACATGTAGAGGTGAAAACCAGTAGCTGAGGAGCAGTGCAACTGGCCTGCGTCGGGTACGTGGAGGCCATGCTCAGCCAGAAATTTATGGGAGATCATTAACTGTGCTTTATTATCTGACAATAAACTTTGCACATGACGCGAAATCTGTTTGGGTGCCACACCACCCGGAAAACTAGCGTAGCAATAGTGGTACGCGAGCCCCAGGATGGCAACCAATGGCATACCAAAAATACTTTTTCTTGGAAGAAAGATCAGGTTGTTTTTCAAAAAACGTCAAGACCAAACGCTTTCAAATTTTAAAGAATCAATTCATCTCCTCTCTCTACCTTGGAGGAATTAGGAGGAAACTTTGCAGTTCATGTCATTTTACAAATCCATAGATTCAGAAGGACATACGGTGGAGTTAAACTTATTTAAGAAAAAAGCTACCTTTCTACGCAAACTTTACCTTGTGTCGGATGTTCAAACACTTGTTTTGAAAATGGGAGGTTAAAATTATTTATAGCATTGCTTGTTTTATTTAATTTGTGTGAAGTTCTTGGTGTCCTTATTCTTATATAGTATTTTGTCGTATATATTCACATCATTTCTATTAATAGAGCGTATATGGGATAGCTACAGGTAACTTGCGCAAGACCACCTTTTTTCTGGTGAAAGAAACATTTTCACGGACAGTCAATACGATCGCTTTTCAAGCATTTCCAAAAATACAGTTTTAAAAATCGCTTGAAAGCCACTAACTTTGCAGTGCAAAAAACGTTTGAAACAGATTTGGTTGTCAGACTAAACATTTTCCTCGCATGTGCTGTGGAGCCTCGTTTCACAAAACAGAAAACTCCCTTAAATTCGATTACCAATTCAAGAAAATATTTTGGGATTAGGACCTGATCACAAACAAAGTGATCACACTTATGCTCTACGGATAATCGTAGCTTTAAGCTAATTTTTAGATTTTCAAAGAGTAAGTGTACGCACGTTCTGAGTTAAGTAGTGTGCAGTCATTAATTAAAGTGTATAAACAGCAATCTGGTGAGACCGCAGTTTTACGCCACAAAACAGGCTACTACTTGACTCAGAGAGTTTACAAACGGCTTTCTCGCCGTCGGGAATATTAGTAATTAACTGTATATTAGATATTTCCAAAACGATTTGATTATTTCCCCGCAGTTCTTGACAGACTTTTGATCGTTGCAGATATCATCTTCTACATTTGTGAAAAGTCTGAAAAAGTCGGAAATTAAATGACCTTAAAAATGATCATTTCGGGGCTTTGCTACAAATCCATTTTTTAAGTCTGACTTGGTCAGGTATTTACAGATAATTTGCGGATTTGCAACGAAGGACTTGCGCCGGATTTTTTCCTCTGTGACTTTTACTGGATTGGCCATTGGTTGTTGTTTTATAAACATGCTCGGTGAAGTAGAAGTTCAGAAGGTAACGTAGGGGTATGACTCTTTTTGAGTGGTCGCAACAAGATTTTTCCCGGTTTATTTTAGCTCAAGTGCATTGGTGCACCTTCTCTTGGGACAATTCATTTTTGCAATCTGAAGCCTTTTTTCTGAACCAAATGTTGTTAGCTAAAGCCTAGTTAACATTACGTCTACATTAAATGTCGAGTTTTTAGATTGTAGATTGATTTTGACGCGAAAATCTGTTGCCACAACTTCGTTATGCGTTATGCCGACACCGCTATTTATTGCTCCAACAATTTCAACCGCCGGAATGTGGACACCACCAAGATATTTCGTTTTGTTGTTTTAGATGAGTTTATGGATTATTGGTTAAACTTTGTTGTGATAACATATAAATTACTTTGTTAATCGTTGACACTTTGCAAGCAAACTTTCACACAGTTTGCACATCAAATGTGAGCTATAGGTGCATTCACGTTTCGTCACAACAAACGCATTTTACAGCAGTTTACTTATTTTGCTGTCAGACTTTAACGGCATCAGTATTTCAACTCTCATACGAAAATTAAGTCCGATATTATGATTTCAATGACAGTACTTCGGTACATTTCTAGTATAGAATGCTTCCCGTTGTTTTTTCGTAATGCCCAATGGAATAACTTCATTACACCAAGAGAACCCAAACCTAATAGCCTGTTTGAATTACAAACTTTATTTAATCTTATACCCACAGACAGTATTGTGAGCAGAGATTATTTCAAAATATTTACCTCAGTGGACAATTAAGAAAAGAAAGTTTCATTATTCTCGCTTTGTACTCCCTTTACAGCAGGGGTTGTTATTCTGGGGTCTGTGAACGTGAAACCCTTAGGGGTCCATGAATGTGTTTTAGAGGGTCCGTAAACCAAAATCCAATCACGAAAATCCGCTAGTCTTTATCCGCCCATTTGGGCCATACTCAGCTTAATCGCACCACAACTGCAGTCTGACATGCACCTCTAGGCCTAACTATGTAATTCCAGTTTTACCTTTAATTTTATAATGCAATATTCTACACTGTCCACGGAACTTCTGAAACTTCGCACGTGCATCGACGTGAATAAAAGAATGGTACATTTCGTTGAAGCGTAGGCCGTCTATTAATTATTTTATTCATTGTTTAGAGCATTCGGGGATCCGAAGAAACAAATATACGACTTGGGGTTCCGCGAGATGGGGGGGCTAAAGTGAGTGTCACGAGTAGTCTGCGGGCGCCAATCTCCGCTTACTCTGCGCCACTACTTTCGTAGTGAATGCTGCACCGGTGGCAGGCCAATAAAAACTTAAGACCACAAATAACAAGCATATATCTTAAACTAATAGGCACAAATATCTGCTCAGGCTTATGAACGAATCCCTCAGCTTCAGCTGACCGTTGTATCTGCGCTGATGATACTGCCGCGTTCATTTTACAGTTGCACTTGTGTCTTTACTGCGGATGCATTCTGAATCTGCTGATAACTAGTAACATACCACGATGCAGAAACTCAGTACGACTTCAATTCCTATGTTCTATGTCCTATTGGATTGGCCATTACTTTTTTAAGGTTATTATACTTCAGCAGTATAAGTGCAGGTTTCACGGATGCGCTTTGAGAAACTCGAAAGTGATCACGAGCAAACACTACAGTAACTGAGTTGCTCAGTCATCAATAGATCACTATTCGCATCCCCAAGTGCCAAGGTAAGACGTGGTCGATGTGTTGGGATCATACCTTCAGCTGCAGGGTTGCCCAGAGTGGAGAAATATTTCACACTGTCTATCGGTTTACCATATTTAAACTGATTTCCTTGCAGAGCTGAGAGTTCGGTCTGCCCTTAAGAGGAGCTATTTGATACATAGCCTGCATAGCTGGAGTCCTGCCGTACATCAGCGCTCGGAGCCAGAGTGGGCCTAGGCATAATGATGGTATTTCAGTCCCTCAAAACCGTAGAACTCCCGAATCGCAGACCCAGTGCAGGTGGCAGCTTAGCGTCATGTCCAGCACTCGTTCAACATATGAATAAGCATGAAATGCAATAAATAATTACAAAAACCTCTAGTCTAAGGAATTTGGCCCTCATTCATAGCCGTCGGAAGGGGGGCAGAGGGGGGCCTCCCCTTGGATTTTGAAAATATCAGCAAAAAACGTTGTTTTCTTAATTTCGAGTGGGAAAAAAAAATTTCACCACTTTTGGCCCCCCTGGAAAAATTTAGGAAAAATCTTTCACGCAGATATAGATCACTCTTCACCTAACATTCATCAAAACGCATATACTTACTTTAGTTGCTTGTAGTCTGTACTGGGCGTTAAAAGCCTTTCGGAAACAGCGAAAACAGATTAGGAAATGGCACAATGTTTTCATTGTGTAACGCAATCAATCGATTAGCAAAATTCCCTTTACACTGTTTTACAACAGACACTGTACAGCAGACCCAACGATCACCTCTGCTAACATATTCTTCTATGACATTTCGTGGAATGATGCGAAGAAATTCTACAAATTCAACTCTACACAATAGACGTTTGGTAGGAACTTCTTACTGCTTCGAGGGAACTATAACTAGCACCCCAATTTGTTAATAAAAACTTCGAAAAATATTACTACTTGAATAGTTTCATTTACATGGACACATTATTACAGCAAAAAAGTCACTAATTATTTTCAAAAGGGAGTTTTCCGGCGTCAGCGATAGGTTTTTGTCCAATTTGATTTTTTGACTTTTTAGTTATTTAGCCTAGCATGCTGTTTTTGGAAAATCAACGTTAGAAATGCACTTGTACGCATTGGTCTTTTTGCGACTGTTTCAGACAGTCTTCATTCCTCCAACTATATCAGCCAGTGCGCAAGCTGGAAAAGGAGTGTCGTTCGAAGACTGAGCACAGCTTAGCTCAAACAAGCTCAAGGTAATGTTAACGCAATTGCGCATACTCACAGTCCAAGGTTTATCCATGAAGTTGTACTGCGAATGGAGCGAATTTACTGTTGGCACACCGCCATATTTCAACCCGATGATAAGGTTGCGGAAATCTTCCCCGGGTACCATAGAACGCGAAGTTTGCCGAATAAGCAAGAAATCGGGCTTGAACGTTCTACGTATGAAAGTAACGAGTTAATTTTCCTGAAAAGGTCAAAACTCCAAGTCAGTTTGGCGGAAGCAAAATAGCGAATTGTATGAACAAAAATCAGCGTACAAAAAAACAATAAGCATCAGTTGCGTACATTACACCTTTTCACTGCTAGAATTTCAAAATTGTTTCGGTTACCCTCTGTCTGTAGCACCAACGAGCAGTCGTATCTTACGAGCAGAAAAGCGGATCGCACCTCAACAATTCACGCGTGTTAGAGATATGGTGTTCCGCTGCTCATGAATAATAAAAGATGGCTGTCTTTAGGCCAACTTTGGCTGAATATTACGTCACGACTAAGTCAAAAAATATTCCAAGCAGCGGCATTTACAGTGCGTAATGAATCAAAGTTCTAAGAAAGACTTATATTTTTGGAATATTTTTATTGAACAGCAATAACAATATTCTCACTATTGAAGGGCATAACACAGCAATAATTTTTATGGAAACAATGTTAGCAGCCAACTTTAGGTTTGCTGTAACCTTCGAGGAGTCAACCGATGACCTGTGTTTTCATCTTTTTGCGATGATTCAAACTTGCACTGCATTGTGTATCCAAGTAACTAGTCTCCACAAAGATGAAGAGTTTGAATCAATCAGCAAAATTTTTAACGTCACATATCAGGAAATATGTGATGAAACGGTGCTAGGAGAAGATTAAAAACAAGGGTTGAAACTTTTTAGCTGCAGAAGAATTTATAGTGTTTGCTGTCCAAGTAATTTGTGCGAGAACGTAACGAACGGGTATGTGCTATCGTAATTAGCAGTTACAACTTCAGATCCAATCAAATGAATGGGTAAGAACTAGGTCGTGAGTTGATAACTGTGGACTATATCGTAGTTTGTTGCATATAAATCTTACTTAAAACTGAGAAAAAGCAACTAATGTGCAACATTTGCTGATGGCTAGACTCCATTGCAAAACATCCCAGCCCCATCGGTAACAACAACGCGTCAATACCTCACCGTGGTATCCAAGTAAGTAGCAAAATGAAACGCGCCATTACCTCACAATGCGGTTTCCATTTCTGATACAATTTATGTCCACTGTCACTCCATCAACACTGTTGCTTGACAGACTCATCTCACAGAATTGTGCCTACGAAATTGCAAAAGTCTTGAAATGCGAAATCTATGTTTTACTTAGCCTACATGTTTTGAGATTCTTCCACATGCTGGGCAAACAATAGAACCGTTTTGAAAAAGATTACCAATTTCGTCAACTTCTGTTACGTTTTTCAGGACAGCAATCAAACAGCAATGGCAATAAAGTCGCGTTGCTGGAAAATACCTGCAGGCAATCTAGACAAAAGTAAGAACTGCTAACGGCATCCCTAAGCTTTGGTCGCATGGAATGCGACAGTGGACTTGAAATGTGTCCCATCGTTATTAATTTTAACGTCATACATCAGGAATTTTCTAAACACCATTATTACATGCTCATAGCACTGTAAGTATTAGATATAGAACCTCAGTACCATAGCGTGGTGATGTGAGGCACCCGGAAAAAGGGGGTGGGCCGTTTTCGGTGACAACTAAGTAAAGGCTCACCAATTTTGTCGACGCCTTTAATTGGGGTTTTTGGGCTGCCTTAGCCACGGTTCTGTAGAGGATAAACATTAAATGTCAACATGATATAATGTAGTTCGTATTACTAGGTTTGTGGGAATCATATGGGATGGGACAGTCACAAGTTTCGATGCGATGTGACAGAAATTAGTATCCATTTGTCAAGCCTGGGCATCAGCTTTTTCTATAGCGTGCCGATTTCAGTGTGCACAATTATTTTGTTTACATGTGTAGATTAATGCACAATGGCAGAAATAAGGAACATCATGTCGCTTAAATGATTTTATGTCTACAAACCACTGCAGTCTGGTGGGGTAGCTTTGTCCCGATGTCTATGAATTGAATGGATTGGAAGTTAGGGTTGCTGACGTGGGAAATGAAAACTGTTCTCATTGCAAGGGTCGTGTCGTCATACTTGTTCAGTATTGTTTACTTGCTGCTCTGTATGTTACACTCTAGAATACACGAACCCAGGGGCAACGAAGGTAGATTCTACAGCACCTTTTTCACCAGGGACGCCGGAGCAGCGGTAGGGCAGGGGCGCAGTAAAAGAGTTGAGGGCAATGGAAGCTTATAAAAAGCAAAAAAGTCGATATCAATTATGCAACAATGTTGACCTCAAAAACAACAAAAATTATAATAAAAAAAAACATTCTGATTTTTCTGGGTGTGCGATAGCTGCAATAAATTCGTTTCAAGTCGATCTTAATGAACCATTAAATGAAATACGATACTGTTATGAAAAGACACCTCTGCCCCTGTTGCTCCCCCCCATATGAAAGGTCAGGGGGACCAATGCCCGCGTCATTATCCGGCGTATCTGCTTTCCACTATATCTTGGCAAGTCACACTTGCTTAGTGAAGGTTGCAGTGCAGTTTTTGTGGCTCCATCAGCATTATGCCATTTTTCTTGTCTTCGATACGTCCTCAGCAATAAAACTGTATTGTCAACTACCTGCTAGTTGTACCTAGACACTGTGTGCCCTTTCTAGAGGAACTGCTGCTAGAGATTAGAAAACTTGGCTTGTCACATATTAAACAATTTAAATGCTCCAAAACATTAAGTTTTGTCAACAACAGGAATTGCAAAAAATCACAGCAATGACAGCAAAACCTTTAACTTATTATCCATTCTTAAGCAACGATCTTTACACTATGTTTATTTGCTTTTTAGACGCTCATAATTGTTATTGAAACTATCTGATTGACACTGACAAATCTTTCCAGGTTTTATAAATATTTATTTACTAACATACTTAAACATAATACAATTGTTCATTTATCTTCTCATAATTTTTGTTCCGAAAGGCAAAAAAAGTATCTTTGATTTATAGAAGCAAAATTAATCAAATTATGATGAAGGCAACGCACCTGAAAACATTTTTTCACAAATGCAAAAGAATCTGAAAAAAATCATAACTCACGCAAAAGATTTATTTTACGTGTTGATATTTGTTAACTGAATGCCTGCTATCTCTTCCTCTTGGGCACCATTCGTAAAGACTATGCAAAAGCTGCTGCGCTTCAGAGACAATAGACCACTCCTAGATATAGTGGCCAAATGATCAACAGAAAAACTGGATGTNCCATTCAGGAAAAAAGACTAAGAAAAAAGGCCAACCCCATTGCGAGTTAGGGGTAAACAGACTCGAAGGATCTGGGACCACCAAACCCCATCGGCAATAGCTCTGCTTATAAGTGTTACTAGTCGCATACCAAGTTGTTTATTTCACTTGGTGTTAGATAATAGCACGTAGCAAACATATCACCAATCAGAGTAGCAGGGGGGTTGATAGGCAACGAGAAACGCTGCAGAGAATTTCTCATATTTGGGTAAGTTTAAACTTTTGTTCAAAACCCAAAAGAAAAAGAGAAATTTTGAAATAAGCAACTACTTTTTTTATACTTATACTACTTAAAGCACTGCTGCTAGTTTTTTAAGAAAACCATTCTTAAAGTTTTTGCAGTTACGCTTAGTCATTACAGATTTTCATCTCAAAAACAACGAAAACCAATGGACGAAAATTGCTTTCCACCTTTTCTTAGTGCTTAACTTCATTAAAATGATAACAAAACCTATTCGGGATACGTAACTTGCAGATTATATTTTCAAGAGCCATGACGTTCGTTCAGCAACTATTGCTTGAACGCACTTTAGAGAGCACAATTTGATTTTGATTCACAGCACAATAGTTATTGGCATGCCTAGCGATTGGTGTGTTAGTTTCTGATACCGTACGTGGACTACTTGTGGAACTGTGAACACCCTTCCCTCCTTCATTTTGAACAACGTGGTTTTTGTTATCGAAAAACCTACCTGTTCTACGTGGATGCTATATTCGTTGTGAATCTTTCGTCCTTTGAAGTACTTCGACCTAAAGAAGTCGAGTTAAAATTGAAGATTAAAAACTGCTGACAGGTTTCAAGTAAAATATTTATAATCAGTACTGTCAGGAAACATATCTGTTACAGTATTTCAGGTACAATGCATTTCATTCCTCATAAGTGTTCACTTGTTCAGCACTTACAGATCCGATGGTGACAGTAAAGCCAAGCCAACACCACACATACGTTTTGCTTGGTATCGACATCGAGTTTACTATTTAATATTACTCAGCAATGTCGAGATCAGGGGTTCTCAACCTGGGGTAAATTTACCCCTTGGGGATAAATTTGATCTATCCTGGGGATAAATTTAATGATGCTGCTGCACATTTTTCTACAGTGCTAGTAGGTAAACAAAAAACAGGGGGTAAATTTTATGTTAGGAAACTGGCAAGGGGTAAACGGGAGAAAAAAGGTTGAGAACCCCTGGTCTAGATGTTTCCGTCAGAGCATTTTGCAATAATAAAAAAGACCATAACATTACTGGCAGAAGACCATACGTTATTCGTGTCGATCACCCCATGTCCCAACCGAGGCAACATTTCGCATGATCTCCTTTTGAACGCTATGCCTGTTCTACCTTGATCGCAAAATTGCCTGTGAAACCTTTTGGTGCTTATATTTTAGTTCAGGGGTGTGCAACCCGCGGCCCGCTGGCTAAAAGTGGCTCGGGAGCTGAAGTTCTATTGCCTGCGGAAAGGTCCAGATATTAAAGCAAGCATTACGGTTTTTAAAGGGTATTGACAATCTTCCGTGTGTGGCCAGCGAGTTGTCTAACTCGCAGACCTTGACACATGCAGCTGTGGCCCGGGGACCAATAATCTCGTTGTGGGCATTTGGGCCCGGCAATGCTGCATGGTTGCACACCCCTGTTTTAGTTGGTCATGTTACAGTGCCGATCACCAATTGTTCGATCTGATCTATCGAGTTGACCATATACGATCTGGCTTGTTTTTTCGATATGTAGTTAAAGGAATATGCTATCGCATTCCGCAACTGATTATAGAAATTGCGTTCCAATTCTTCGCAGACTGAAACTTTATATTGACGGGCAGCGAATTCAGTATGGGAGCATATAGGGTAAGACGGTCCAAGTTTGCGTAAAATTCAGCAAAACCGAAAAATGTTTTCCGAGATCAGTTTCGCCAGAGATCAATCATAAAACACCTTTCGTGAAACATATAAACTATTGCAACTATACAGACATAACTTTATATACTATCGCTACATACATGATTGTGGCCAAGCAGCACAATGAGGTTGTACGTAAAGATTTAAACCTGCCGTTGGTAAAAAACTTTTAGACATCTTGTATACATAAATCAACGGTGTATTTGTACTGCATTTGCACGTTGGACAACCATAAATTATATCAAAATTTAACTAATTTTGCGTTTCCTGTTTCATCCCTAAGTACGTTGGTGTCAAAGCCACAGGGAACGCATGATCTCGTATGTTTGATCTGTTCCAGGGTTAACCTTGATTGAAAAAAGTAAACGCTGCGAAACTTGGCCATACTTTTTAGTGACACGAACAACATTATACATACCAATCTGTGTGTTGGTCATCTACTATCAAGACTGTCTTTGAATTTTCGTTTGCGTTCGATATAAGTTTTGACAATGGATTGGCCGCGGTCAAAGACGCAAGAAATCCCCCAGCATCTGAATGAAACATTTCGAAAAGTTGGAAGCTCTCTGTTTCGCAATGGTGGATGCAGAATTCAAGGCAATTGCAACCGTGAAACACGCAAGGTTTAAGATGCAGTAAACGAACCTCTGCTGATGCTTGACTAATAAACAAGCTTTATTGTAGTTTTCCAAGAAACCTATGATAAAATTTGTACCAAAATACACAAACAGCAGTTCTTCAGAGACTACAGACATTCTCTTGAGTATCTTACTTAACCAAGTTTACTTGGAATTTATACAAAAAAAAAAAAAACTATCGCCTTTTCAGGATTTGATATAAAATGACGCATACAGTAATTTTGTATCTTGTTTATCAAAATAATGACAGATAGAAGTTACTAAAATGTAAAGAGTAACAAAATGAGAATAAACATAAGATTTTGAGTGATTTGAAGTCTATCTATGCCTCTGGAGTAGGTAAATTTGTACTTTTTCCAATTCAGCCACACAAGCCATCTTTTGTATTTTATGTCAGAATTAGTTGTTTCATAACGGTAGAAATACGAAATTGCTTGATCGATATTCGCAAATTATTTTCGGGCGCTTTTTGCACAGCTGTACTTACAGGTTTTCTGATGTGGAGCAAATATGTTTGTTTGTGGAGAAAAAATCAACCATCACATAAATTGCTGACATCCTATGCATCATAATTTAAAAGTTGTACCCTTTCGGTATAAAATATGGATATGGGCGTCGGAAGGGGGCGGTAGGGGATCCAAGACCCTTGGATTTTGAAATTTGACATTTTTCTATCACATTTTACCAAAAACAAGTTCCTTTCTTAGTTTCGTGACAGAAAAATAAATTTCACCACTTTTGGCCCCACATGGAAAACCTTTTGGATACCTTGGGAAAATCCTTCCGACGCCGACAATCATAGAGAATCTTTCATCGTTGTTTTGGTATTGATGGGCTTATTTTATAATGCTATTTATTTTATATATTCCACCTCTTCTGCAGTTGGCAGATGATACTCGTTGGGAAACTTAACGACTTGAATTGCAAAGCGCTTTGAAAGTTCCTTGTGCTGTAACAATCACGATAAATCACGATGGTTAACTGTTGAATAATCCATATATACCAGTTTTGTGGTTGGAATTGATGGCATCGACCCTTTTGTTAACGAGATGATCGTCAACGATTGCAACTTGATTTGAGTTTCCCGGCACATGCTGTTCACTGAGACCTTCGTTTCTGGTTTTTGGAGGAGTTTTGGACTGACCGTTTTCAATGTCAACCATATACCCATTCGGGACGTTTGTGGTGAAGCTGGCATCTGACAAGCGTCGTTTTATATAGTTCATTGCGTTTTGCATTGATGAAGACATGTTGTTCAGTTTTTCCAAAGATAAATATGACCAACTAGATTTTATGCATAGGGTGTGTAATGAAAGCACCTAACTTAAAGTAAAAAAAAAAACAGAACTTATTCATTTTCGTAGCTTACGATTTCACAAATTTTTAAACTGACAACAAAAGCCTTTGTTATATTGTTACCGCTGCACAGGCATTTCAACAGCCTGGTATAAAATTTGCTTTTTTGGTTTCGATCTGTCAACATGATGTCGCTGAGCACCTTAAGAAATGTTTTAACTCATGATGTTTGCAATAACAAACATCATTTCAGCTCACTATGTNCAGTTAGCAAAGTTAACCATCATTNAGTACCGNACTTGGAGTGAAAACTGATATCTTCGGTAGATTTCTTGCTAGAATATAAACTTCTGCATTTCCCAATCAGAAACGGTCTTAATCAGCAAAATTAACTATGCGTACCTCAAGTTTCTTCCGTGTTAGACAGACGTTTAACTAGATTTGAGGTTTTGTTTGATAGGGGACCATAAAAACGAGAGTGCCACTATCAATAAAGCTGAAAAAGGCAACTAACGCCAATTTTTTTCTGACGGACCTCGATTGCCAATGGGGGACAGGCATCAAGCGACCCACTGGAACGGCGACCCTAATGTTAGGATATTATTTTTGGTTGGTATCAGCAGGGACACCGGAAAATCAGGAGGGCAGTAAAAAGTAGAGAACAAGAGAAACTTATGAAAAACAAAAAAATCGCTACCAACTATGCTTGCTACTGTTCAAACAACGATGTTAACCCCAAAAATTTAAAAATATATAAATAAAAAATGTGTTTCAATTCGATTTGATAAACCATAAAATTGCCTATGATGCTGTTATGATAAAGAACCTCCGCCCCCGTTGCCCCTTTTTTGAAGGTCAGTAGAGCAATGTCACCACTCTCTGGCGTCCCTGCTTGCCGCTATCAACAGTCACTGTCTCGCTGCATTACCTGCCAAGATGTCTGCATGCAACAGTCACATGCGGCGTAACGCCTAATATCGTAACATGATGTGAACATAAGAAGATTTGTTGCCGTTTTAGTGTTACACGCTAAAGACCAACGGTAAAAAATCCCCTCGCAAGCTTGGCAACCTGCCTCTGCAGGCAAACGAGCGGACATGAGTGAACTGCAAGCTCACCACTGCGTGACACCAAAACAGTGAACCTGGCTCTTGTGTAGCGTGAGTGTCATAGCGGCAAATAAAAGCTGACGTCAAATTTTCTAGAAAATCTTGGTTCTTAATCCCAATTTCCAGGGAGAGGCAAACGCCCGTTTCGCTCCCCCTGCGGACGCCCATGGTTTTGACGTACCACGAGTTCAAAACTGTTTCCTTGTGTTCAGTGTAAAAGCGCACCCATAAATAATATTCATTCTTTTCGCATTTGCATGTTCATCAACAATGCTGACCTCAAAAATAATAACAGAAATTAAAATTATAGAAAACTATTCTCAATTTTATGTTTGCGCGAATAGTCGCAATAAATTTGTTTCAACTCGATCTTGATAAATCATGAAATTACTTATAATACTGTTATCTAAGGGCACCTGTGCCCCCCTTGCCTTCCCTTTCACAGGTCAGGGGGCAGTGCCAGTCCCGTCCCCACGAGGAGCTTTGGTGGGCTTAGACCCCACAAACAAAGCTCCAAAATCCCCAATTTGAAATATGAAACACTGTAAATAAAAAGAGTTTTTGCTTTTAAGCCTCCCTGCACAAACGTCCAAGCCCCCTGCACCAACGTAAAGCCCCCTATTGAAGACTTTCTGGTGACGGTTCTTGACAGTGCCCCCGTCATGCACCCCTGATCCGGCGTCCCGGGGTATCAGCGATTACTTGCAGATTCTAAACGCTAATCCAATCTCTTCCCCTACTGTTTCGGCCCACTGCTTTCTCATAAAAAGTTACGCAATGTTTGCCTAAAAAACTGAAGAGAGAAAAGTAGAATATGGAAGGTGATGGACAAGAACAAACAATTAATTGTTACACAGTAAACAAAGTTTGTATGCTTCTTTCATCTATGACAACTGTCCCACCCAACCTTACTGCCGTCAAAAATAGCACAGACCATGCGTCTGTGATGTGGTTACTTGGGCACAGAGTTGTCTGAGGCAGCATAGCGCTTATTAGTTGCAGCCTTAGTAGATGTAGGTCTGCTTCGGTAAACACATTTTTGCTGCACCTTGTATCCAACATGTATACCGCTGCTTATACCCCTTTATATACTGTATTTCGGCAAAGCAAAGTCGCAATTCCCCTTAGAAAATCACAACTGTTGGAAGCACTGATCTGGTTCAAACCGTAGCTCTCAATTTACTTATCCGAAATCATACAAAACTACTACTCTTTCAAGAAGACTTTTTGATTGTTTTGCCAATTTTAGTGGCATGTTCCCTTGTTATTGATCTTAAGTGCAGTCCGTCTGTTTATCAGTGGCCATTAGTCGCTTACTTTGAATCTTTCTTACACTTTCTTTTGTGCTAGTTAATAATTTTTTGTTTTTTTAAGAGGTTGACCGATTCGACATCTCGCTGCCATTTTGATAGTCGCGTTCCTGCTTGGTAATCTTTCGGTGTTTCATGAAAACGCAAAATACAAAACGCCAACTACCAGCAGTAGTGATGCTATTGTATTTGTTATCAATTTGTTTGGCAAAAATTTTTTTCTTCAAAACAAACTTCGAAAGTTTTTATGTAGGGTTTGTCTTCAAAGTTTTCTAACTCATACAAATGCCNATGCCCAGCAGCAAGTACAGTTGTAAAATAGTCTACATAAAATAATTGACTGTCAAATTTCCCGTGAANAATCATTGGTGAAACATGGTAGGCTTAGCTTTACTAAAAAAAGGTAATCTGATTGAATACGAGAGTAGAGTTTTGTTTGAACTTTGCTTCTTCACTGTAGCATAAAACTAAACTCGGTTAATTGCCGCTTTGCCACAGAAATCTTTGCCTGCTTTATTTCTCTGACCTCTCGCAAACATACCACTTCACAGACGAGCTAACCACGGCAACATGTGTTCTGTTGCTTAATAACTCGCCACGACAGACGTTGCTTTCCAGCGCCCAGCGCAGTGTAGAATTCAAGCTGAGCTAACGATATTGCTGTGCAATCTTTTGACAACCAACATGGTGAGCACCTTTTTGAATAATTCAGTCACTAATTACTCTCCCTGTGTTGTATTCATCACTGTTCCACGATCTACGCAACTTTACTGAACCAACGGTGCATTGATGCGGGGAGGCTGGCTCATTTATGGTCACAACCTACTGGCGATCACGCCGTCCCTACCGTACTTACACTGGACTGCGCAGGTCACTGGCGTCCAATGAGATCGTGCTTTTACATTTAGCACAAGCGGGGAATCGATAAAATAAAAGCGAGTCGATTCTTTTTCACCGCCCTTGCTCTTGCTGTTTTTCTGCAAGCTATACTATACACTTATACAACACCCAGTCTATGTGAATTACATTTATGAAGAGGATAGGCACCAAGTTTATGCTAAATATTCACGTTTGATTTACTGAACAAGGTCGTATATCTTTAAATTAAGGCAGAGAATAAATTGTGAAAGCAAATGGGTGAAATCTTTCACGCGTTTTTACTACTTTAAAGGCAGTTGTTCCCTTGCAATACCTTCAACAGCACTTCTAAAGCAATTTTACCCAGATAAGCAATAGGATTACCCAAGGAATTAAGTCTACTCCTTTAAAATGAAAAGTAACATTCACTCATGGTCTCAGAAAAGCACAGAAATTATCATGTCGCAGCAAATGCTACACGGTTGTACAGTTCTATATAGTTTATGTTATTCGTTTGCGGTTTGTATGTTGCACGCCAGTGAGAAGTTATCCGTATAAAACTGAACACTATGCTTTCTCAGACACATTGGCATTGTTTCGCTACCTGTTGAGGTTTGTGTTTTTGTACCAGCAGTTTGTAGCCTACGTTCCATTATTGCGTTACATTTGTTACGTATCTAGTATGACCATATATTGCATGTTTCAGACCGGATTGTTTCATATTTCTAATTTATTAAACTTTGCTGAATCTAAATTGGACTTGAATGAGATTCCATCAACTGATTACCGACCAAAAATGTTGAAAAGTAAGTTTTAGTTTTCACTTCACCACTTATTTCCTCTTTCAAGCGTTCTAATTATTTAGGCTTTTTGTGGTTCATGGGCTTTCAGAAACGGAATCTTTCCCAAGCCCAACTGGTCTGGCAATACCGTAGTAAATATCTTTGGCCTTGGAATCGAAAAACCCATCCGAATTTTTCTTTGAACCCACAGCTCTCCTTGAAAATTTTTCATTTAAAGTACGAGGCGATGCCTACGATGTCATATGAAGCTAGTGATGGTAGCAATACCACATTTTAGGTTTTGCCTACACAACAGATTTTTTAATTTTTAGCAGCTTTCATTTGAAACTGGGTTATCTAAAGCATTTGTAGTTATCCACTAATATAAGTATATCAAAACAAGAATTAATGGATAGAGGTTTGAGTTCGCTTTCGTTTCAGCTGCCGTTTATTGCCACACGTTGCAATTAGCAAATCTTGCATGCTTGCAGGTTTTGAAAAATTTGCATTGCTTTTGGCTGCTTACGGCCGCATCACTAAAGGTGTTAGAAGATATTCCTTTCCAAATTAGAACAAATTTCTTTATCGGCCCTGGATCACAGACGATTATCATGACGTCGGTAACAGCTGGATTGTACGCTTTGTAATTATGGTCCAACCACCATGAAACCAATTCTCTTAAAAGTATCGCGGAAAGGGGTTCAATAGCTTACAGCAGCTTCAGAAATTTGACAGGCAGCAACATATGAACCATTTGTATAAACCAGGGGTGGCCAACAGCAACAGGTCGATCGCCGAGTCTCAGTTGGTCGATCGCGCCTGGATTTGCATTGAATTGACAAGATACCTAAAAAGAACAACTTTTTCAATCAATATTCCAGAAAGTTTTGTTTTACTTCGCCTCAACCTGTTAGACCAAGGGAAGCTTCCGATAGTGTTTCCACTATCAGGGATGTTATGCCTTTGACCGTTGAGCTCGCATTGCGCTTCTCCTTACGCACTCAATGTAAGCGCTGCTCGACAGTCGCTTACAAAAGTACTATTGTGATACTGTGAAACACTAAATTAACCGAAGCAAGAACGTATGGCTCTCGATGGTTAAATGTGTGGTAATCCAAATTCATTTACAGGAAAAACGTTGCATTTTATGACCTTTTGTACTTGTGACTTCATTACCGATGGCTAGGAGCGCAAAAATTTCTTGGCAAAAATTTTAATTTGTGACTTGCAGTTTCTTCAACCTCTATTTTGCGCCCCATACAACCATTAACTGCACCGCTGCATCACACAACACCCTTATCTACCGCTGTAATTCGGGCGTGCTGCGCCAGCACCAGCAAGCATTATGGTGGTCTTGTGACACTACAGGACGGTTAGATATTGTGACAAAACAAGAACGTTTGCTTGCCGTATCTACAAGACCCAGTGCCGGATTATCAATAGTAGCAAATGTAGCAATTGCTAAGGGCCTCGCGCTTTTGGGGGCCCCGCGGTCCTGTGAGTTAAACTTGTTCTTTATTATCTGCAAGGGTGGCTATAAGAGTTTAGGTACCCGAGGCAAACTCTCGGTAAGGGGGCCTTATATTTTACGCACGCTATGCCGCAATTTTATTTGCTGAATGCAAAGTAAATTTTTTATTTCCTCTGGAAATTTGCTTCTTCGTGAAAGTCCATTTCACACTGTAAGTCGTTTGAAGTNGTTTTATTTTTAATTGTTTTTGTCTACACATTTAAAGGTGTTTATAATCTAATGTACTCTAGTANGTAAAGCAAAAATCAGGTGGGCAGGTCACATTCNCCGGATGTCAAACAACCGCATCCCAAAGCAACTCCACGGAGAACCTGTCCATGGCAGACGTTCGGTAGGTGNTCAGAAAAAAGCGCTTCAAAGACACCTTGAAAGCCTCACTGAAGGACTTCTCCATCAATGTCACTTCTTGGGAAGCTTTAGCAGAGGAGAAGCGCTCCTCGTGGCGCAATCTCATCTTAACAGGGGATGATTCAGCCGAGAAACAAAGGACACTGGCTGCAGGGCGAAGAAGAAAAAGGTGTTTAGGGGACCTTTTTGGCAATTTGCATATAAAGTTTGCTTTATTTTGACAAACATATCACTTACTTCAGAGCCTATTGAACGTGGGTGTAGAGCAGGCGTGGGCAATTAAATTGGCTCTGGAGCTACTTCGAGAAGGAGGCGCTTAGCGGAGGGCAGTACCTCTAATTTGATTGTAACATAAATAAATAAATAAAACGTTAATGGTTTCCATAGAGATGGACAAAGCGATTACGATAGGCTCACTTCAAGTAACATTTACTGCGATGTATTCGACAAAATTTCAGATTTGAAGACTTTCCCTACATGCTTCCGCGAGCCATGTGGCTCGCGTGCCGCTAACAACGCAAACTAAGTTTTCTACTCAATGATGTGTGATCATGATAATATAATGGTTATATTATAAACACAATCATAAACAAAAGCTTAAAATTTTTTAAAACGCGTGAACTAAAAATTCGGGGTCCGCCCTTCAAAGCTCGTAAAATCAAAATGGGGGCCCCATTTTTCACACCCTTTTACATCCTGTGCACTCAAGCACTCATTAAGACCACCACTGAAGTTACAGTATGTATTCACCAGTGTTTTTAAGCCGTATTAGACACACTAAAATTTTAAATGACACACTAAAATTTTACAATGACACCCTAAACTCTGAAAGCCAAGATATGATCTTGCATTGTATCAAAGTAAAACGATTTGAGGAAAGCATGTTTTCCTGCACGTGGCGCTACTGCAACAGATGGCTGCAATTGTAAGTTAGGTATCTGTGCATTGTCATGGGCAACGCCTCGCTTCGGCCTCTTGCTATACTGCCGCAGTTTGTACAGTGCAGTATACAAAACTGAGAAAACATTTTATTGCAATTATGGAAGTGTTTTAGCTGTTTCACCGATGCGATCGGCTTGCCTGGCGAGTGGCGATACATCAAACTACAATATGGACAAAAGTCGGAAGTTGCAGCGCGCATTCTAAACAAGGTGGTTGTCGAGCGAGGCAACAGTAAGAGCAAGGAGTGAGATTTCGGCTATTTGGACCGCACTGAAGCAGCTGTCATAAAATTAAAATGATGCAATGTGCGTTGTTTTACTGTGACTTATGAAAACAAAAATTTCAGCATGCTGCTTCCCTTTTGTCAACCATGGCACCTCACCTGACAGAACTGAGCAAAGTTTTTCAGGCGGGATGTTTTAACATTGCATAGATGAAAGCTTCCGTAAAACTGTGCATCAATAAGCTCTGATGCCGCTGCTAAATCCGAGCTTAAAACTAATTGCGAAAAGTTTGATAGTGAATTAGGGCAACTTAGAAGGCCGGGTGGTTGTGTGTCAAGTGGCATGGCGTTTTGGAAGGTCACCGAGAAATTGGCAAATTGATCATCCCCATACACAAATATGGAGACAGGAGTGAATGAACCAACTACCGCGGCATCTCTTTGCTTAGTCTCCCAGGAAGAGTGCATGCCAAGATGCCACAAAAATAATTAAACCAAAGTTAAATGATACCCAATGCGGTTTTCGTTGCTGCCGTAGCACTACAAAATAAATTTCCACTCTTCAGTAAATTTTCGAGAAATCCTGGGAGCATGCCAAAGACGAAAGACGTATACACATTTTTTGTCGACCTCGGGAAAGTATATGGCTGGGTTCTTCGTGAAAAATTTTGTGGGTGTTGTGGAAGTGCGGTGCTGACTGGTGGCTCTTGCTGACCGTCGGGTAACTGTACTCCTGCTCTGAAAATTGTGTCCGTGTCGACGGAGGTAAATCAAAACCGTTCAGCTTTGGTGTTGGACTCCGACAATGGTGTGTGCTGTCACCACTCGTCTGTCTATATCAGGGCTCTATCCACAACGGCTCGCGGGCTAAATCCAACCTATGAAGCCGTTTCACCCGGCCGCAATACATTTTGCCAATAATGAAAAAACAATATATTTACGAAAAATGTGCTGATTCGGAAGAATGTAACATATCACGAAAAAATCACATTACGCAAGATGTCCGGCCCTCGAACTGTTGTGCAATAGCTTATGTGGTCCTCTCCCAAAAACTTTGGAGAGCCCTGGTCTATATGAATTGGATAGACAGTCATAGACGCGTCGACGAGAGTGTCACTGTTGGGAAGTGCAGGATGAACCGTTTGCTTTTTGCGGACGAACTGGTACTACATACGTTGATCTTCTCAACAGGGTCTTCAGCACGCATTTGATCGGTTTTCTGTTGCGTGCGACCAAGCAGGAACGAAAATCAGCACTAAAAAATTGAGGTATTGTGTCTCTCAAGACGCCCAAGGCAGTGTATTCTGCAAGTGAGCGGAAATACACTGCAGCAGGTGGAGACGTTCAAG
>JGI24158J21664_10002432_pt1 | contig 22553 bp, 20 predicted proteins | sample Ectturendosymbi3_FD_21664 | JGI IMG/M metagenome (IMG submission 21664)
ACAATTTATTTGCGTCCGTATCTACCCTACCGAATGTCGACTTATCGCTTCCCCTTTCGCTCCTAAAGCAGATGCACGCGTCCCTCCAATATACATCGGATCGTTAGATATCTTTCATGTTATTAAACGTCTTGATCCATTCAAATTCAAAGATCTCCTTAATCTACCAAGCCGCTTGCTTAGATTATGTTGTGAACCCCTAACTATACCGTTTAGTCTACTCTTTAACTTTATTATCTCCACAGTACAATTCCCTTCCACTTGAAAATTAGCCACTGTAGTTCCCATTCACAAATAAGGTTCCTATTCTGACGTCGAAAATTACCGGGCTATTGCTATCTTCCCTTCCTTGTCTAAAATATTCGAGCGAATTATTCGCCGTCACATTTATTCGTACCTCGAGAGTAACAAATTGTTGTCCGAACGTAATTCAGGTTTCCGTAAAAAACGTTCCACAGTCACATCACTCTTAGAAACCACACATAAACCTTATACTGCCTAAGATAGGGGCGTGTCTTCAAGGATTGTCTTTATGGTTATTTCCAAAGCCTTTGATCAAGTAATTCATTCTGGATTAATTAATCTATAAATTGGAACAGTTAGAAATAAATGGATTCTTACTTAATCTCTTGTCATCTTACCTGAGTGGTAGGAGTCAAATAGTCAAAATAAATGATAGTTTTCAAACGCCTGCTATACAAATTGCGGGGTACCACAGGGCTCTGTCCTTGGTCCCTTATTGTTTCTAATATATGTCAACGACATTGCTGAACCCATTGAATCCACAATCTCATTGTTCACAGAAGACAGAGCGTTATTATTCTCTTCTGGTTGTCCACTTCATCTCAATCAGGTTTTAACTTGTGATTTGCACACCTTATCCAATTGGTCAAATTTATGGAATGTAAATGTTAATCCAGCAAAGACCAAAGTTTTAACCATTTCCAAACCTCATATCTCACATCCTGTTCTTACATTAAAACAATATTGACCTCAGTGAAACTGATTCATACAAATATTTAGGTGTTATATTTCATCGAACCTTATCGTGGCCTCATCATATTTTGTCGCTTAAACAAAAGACCACACTCAGACTTAACCGCATCAAACAGCTTTCACACCTTGTTCCACGCAAGGTCCTTTATATGCTTTATGTTTCTTATGTTCTCCCAACCTTAGACTATGGAAATGTGATTTTCGCCAACTGCTCAACTTCGGATAGCTCGCTCCTTTAGAACATTCATACACTGCCAAAGTATTACTAGGTTGTTTCCGTACATCACATAACGCCGCTGTCCTTTCCGACCTCAACCTCATTCCGTTATCTAACAGGAGAGAACTCCCATATGCTCTTGTTCTTTTATAAAATAAAAACAAACTGGTCTTACCTCTTTTGTCCTTCACTCGTTTGTACCGCTGGTCCTAGGAGAAACCTCAGCCTACTCATTTCGTCATGCCAATAATTTTCAGCTTCCCCTCTCCAAACGATCACTAGTACATAATTAAATTTTTTACAAAGCTCCCGTCCTCTGGAACTCCCTACCACAACACATCAAATTATCTTCTAGCTTTGCAGAATTTGATAACTGCATCACCCTCTTTTACCATGGCAAGAATCGCAATATGTGGCACTTGCATGGGTCAAATCCATCCGCTATCTCATTACGCTGTATGTTTCGCCTTGGTCTCAGCCCTTTAAACATTAATATTAAATCCTGCGACAGTGTAGTTGTAGGTATACAGAAACACTCGAACACCTCCTGCAGTGCAATTTGACCTTATACTTCTTCTAGCACTAAAAAAGAACTTGCTTAATGGAAAAATTTATAATCAGCCACCAATATTCTACAATCGCAAATAAAACTCTAATCCACATTCCCCTGTTTGGCCACCCGAAATTATCATTTAAACCCACAGTAGTTATCTTCTCAACAGTATCTCGATTCCTGAAGAACAGTAGGCGCTTTAAATCCCTTATTTAAAAGTGTTGACTCGTCCACGTTCCTGTGCATCCTGTTATATAACTTGGCCTACCATATCGTGATTGGTTCCCTGTTTTGCTCGTTTGCTACCTTTTTCTTTGTTCGTTTGTTGCCATTCTCTTTGGTCGTTTGCAACAGTTAGTTTTGTTTATTTGATTGCTCCTGTTTATATCATGCCCACTAACTAGATTAGACAAGAGGCATCAACAGACCTCAGCCTGCCGCCAATTGTCTTTAAACAAATTCGTCGCATTGCATGCGATCCAGTGAAATTGCTGTATAATCTATCGCCATTTCTTCTGATGTGTGTTTGGGAATCTCTCAGTCGCTGCTATTTCATTGTTAGGCCAATGCAGTAAGTGCTGCGTGACAGAACAAGCGAAAAACATGTTTTATGACGTAAGGTAGGGCGTTAATAAATTCAGTAGTGTTGTAGAATGAAGTTCTTTCTTTCTGGTGAGTGGAGTTGTGACTTCAGAGCAGAGGGGGATATTAGGTGTGGCTATCTAGGATTTCGCCTCGGGCCCCGTTTTTTTCCATAGGTGCAGTGGGGCCACTTTCAGAGTTGGAAATGGGCCTCATTTTGAAGCCTGAACTCGGCCCGAGCCCGACATTTGTTTTTGAAGCCCGATTTAGACGGAAAGCCAAATTTACCGAGTGAGTCAAGATATGCGCAGCTGTGGGGTATCCGAAAACGTGGTGTACGGGTGTAGCTGCGGGTACATGATTTTATCACACCCAAAATAGCAATCACCTTGACCAAAACATTAACATAAACAAGCACAAAATCGGCTTGTTAAATACTGCGGAATGTAATGTTTTTCAACATAAACACAAACTATACCGAAACTATCCACAATGGCTGTAGGCATGAAAGGAACTATTTAGGATATCTCTGTATGCATGAAAAGCCGGATTGTAGGCCATCGTTTCTTAACACAAGCGAAGAATCGCGTAAGTGATTGATCTTTTCGACGTAATGTCATGGCGTGCTACTTTCCTAAACGCTGTCACCTTCTGAAAAAGTGTGTGACACTAATACGAGTAGAGAACAAAAGAACGCAGCTGTGTTTACAAATAGAATCAACTGAAGAAAAATCACAAACACTTCACTCACAGAAGTCACCGCGGTGAGCTGAATAAATGCACTTCAAGAAAAAAAAATCGTTACTTCGAATGGTACAAGAAACTTGTATATGCAGGACCGAAATCGGCCGAAACAGTTTGACAAAGTTAGGCCCGAACCAGGCCCGACTCGAAAAGTCCGGCCCGACTTACAACTCTGGCCCTCTTTTGAGAGTTTCGCACTTAGTTTGTTTAAAAGCTGATGAATCACTCTAGAACTACATTCAATAAGCTCTGAAGCAAGTCATAAGTTTTTCAATATGAAGCAAAAATTATGTGCAAATGTGCCAAAGGGGCCCAAACTGTGAGTGTGACGTTTGTGGGAATACGCCTTAATCTTTAAGGTTTGTATATCCAAACAGCCATTACAAATACTTGCAAAAGGTATGTAATTACTGTAAGACGACTTTTGATTTACCGAAGGATTTGATTCATGATGGAGTTCACATAAGCTCAAACACAGTACTACGCCTATTGAGGGCTGGCAGAAAGCCTAAACCCCTAAAAGAGCAGTTTCGTACTCAAAAAAGAAAACAAAAGTTTGAATGTGAAGAAAAACAAATATTGCACTGTAAAAGACAATTTGTTTCCCATAAAAGTCATTCCAGATATGCGAAGGGCATTTCCGGATGGTGGAGGAAAAGTGCAATAGGACCTTGCCCCGTGTTTCTCGTAAAAAATTGGAGACGATTTTTAGGAAACAAAAATTAAGTATGCCAGATTAGCGTGGAAACTCTCCAGCTCTTCACCCATTGCGAATTTGTGATCAATAACAAAATCTCGGTGACAACAATTGCATTGCACCACCATGACCAAGCTAACAGAGGCCATTATTCCAGTGTGGTTTCGGGCAGTAAATCAACAAAAAACTGTCAAAAACTGTTTGACTCCATGCCAAAGCGAGTAACTAAATAATTTCCTTCTCTTGCTGTATTAGGTTTACAGAATTCTTAAATTTGCTTTGCTAGCGAGAATCGTCATAGCCTGGTATGAGTGTTTATAATTGATATATAGTTGTGAAGTTGGCAAAGCAACTGTGTTAGCTGCATTCTTTGAGATCAGCTTTAGACTTCTGAAATTAACTAATAACGCTGGTATATAGTTATAATTGATTTTCTAGTCATAGTATTGGAAAGCCAATGAAGTGCTTAATGAGTTATGATTTATATTTTATTTTGGTGCTCCAAAGTACGTCTCGCACCACTACAATTTTTACTCTCAATGGCCCTGTGTTACTGTGCTACAGTACAAACGTCTTTTTAAAGTTAATTCTGCCATCATTCGCTGCTATGAATCGATACAGTATTGCTAAGAGATCAACTTGATCTAAGTGTTTGTGAATGTGCAAAAACAAGCTGTGGTTCACGTTCTCTTTACTAAGTTTTTTTGTCAAGTAGTTCGTCAGCCGACGAAGGCACGAAAACGACCGCTCTGCTGTAGAATTTGGCATTGATACTGTCAAAAAAAAGTCGCAACAGTCGTGCAAATTCCCCTGTAAATTCCCTTTGCTCACATCACCTGCAGTTTGGAAGGTATGAGGTACAAAACGCGATTATGTGTTCTTCAATAATTTTAGTTCAGTTACAAAGGGCATCGACATCTGTGTCGTCATGTAATTTTAGATAGTGGAATGCAAAGACGAAAAAAATCNNATGCAGTAAGTTGTCTGTAAGGATGCCATTTGTGTTGCTAGTGTAGAAATAAAATAAAGCTATTTAGTGTTGCTAATGCAAAAACAAAAACACAATTGAAATTGATCTGTCAAATATTTCGGTTTGCGTATAAGATTCAACAGAATGTCACAATTTAGAATGGTGTAAAAACGCTTGAAATTGCACCAAATTGCACCAACTTTGTGATGGTGTGGCGCGACATTTTTCCTACGTACAAGCATGTAAAATTACATCATTTTTTGAAAAATGGTGCAGTATTACAGTGCACCATGTGGCAAGACTGTTCGACAACACCAATGCGACAAACAAGCCGGAGCAGGGTGATCAGAGTGTAGGCGGTGTATCATGCCAAACATTTACAAAATCCTGCGAAATTATCTGCCAAAATACAAATAATACATTGCAAGTAATATTGCTAAAATATTGCCAAAATTATGCACATTCGCTTTCATTAAACGATTTGCTTAAAAATGGACCCAATAATAATTGCATTACTCAAACTTAATTAGGCAAAATTCGAAATTTTAGAAGTGGCGGGTTCAGGCCCCCCCAGAAAAAAATTTTTGGGCCTAGGGTCATGAGGCTCCACGGCTACGTGAGCGTAGGCACAGAGCAATGGTAATACCCTTTAGTTCTTTGTGTACCAGGCTCATTCATATTTGCCCGATCTACCGGGCAATTTATCGTTCGTTTGAAATTATTCTGGAATGGGAAGAGTCCATTGGATTGGAATTCAAGTCCAATCTTGTATGCAAATCCATTGCTTCAAAATACATTCCATCTAATTTGAATTATGATAAAAAATCCTTAATTGCAGAGAGTAGTTCGGGATCTAACGGATGAGCCCGAGTAAACCTCTGCGTACATGGCTCATTCATATTAACCCGCGTTCCTGGACGATTTATCGTTCGTTTGAAATTATTCTTGAAATGGGAACTATCCACTTGATTGGAATTCAAAAAATAATGTTTTATGCAAATCTATTGCTTCAAAAAACATTTTAATCTGATGTGAACTATATTCCAAAATCACCTAATTGCAGAGGGGATCTCGGGCTCTAATGGATGAGTCCGAATAAAGCGCGAGCGAATGAAGACAGTTTTAGATTCAGGTCACCTGCAACATGAACACGAAAGGCCAGATATGGTATGAAAGTATATGAAGAGTGCCAAGACCCAACGAAAATATGCCGAGTTTACAACCTTAATCAGAGAAGCGGGTGATGACCAAAATATACAAGGCAAGGAAGTTCAAGTTCTACAATTTGAATCATACAGTAATCGACGACTCAGACCGAGCCTGAGGCCGGAGTCGCCGATGGACCTGTTTTGGCACTATATTGGGGTTTCGAAAAGATTATTTCATGAATGTAACGACGATTTTTTAGGTTAATGTTGTATTGCACTGAAATAATTTTAGAATTTGAACATGGTTCAATTACTGTACACCTGGACCCCAACCAAATGTGGTTTTGGAAATTGTATGTAAAACTTGAAACACGCACGAATGTTTTAGATGTTTTATAAGTTGACCAAACGCACGTTTCCAAAGTTTTTTTTATTTCTCTGTTGCTTTATCAAAGACTTTTTCTAAAGCAAAATCTGGAAACGCCAATTTCGATTCAGAGCGTTTTTTACTGAATGCAGCATAACCTGGGAAAGAGTGGAATGGCATATCGATCATTGCTGCTCAGAATACTGTACCTTTGCCATTGGACTCTTACCTCTTGCACAATTTTACATAAAACATTGACGGAAACCATGCTAAGATTGAAGTCTCCAATAATTTTGCACAATGTGTCCTTTCGTTTTTCAGGATCATGTTTCGCCCATCTTGAAGCAACTGAGCAAATTTGTTCCTCAGCATCATCCAACTGAAAGAAACATGAACATCTTTAACTAGTTTCTTCAGAACCATTAAAGAGAAGTTTTTTCATTTACAGCATGAACGCACGAAATGCTTATATCGACATTTGCAATCAACACTTTGGTAAAATGACACCTTAACTACAATTTTAAAAGATTAAAAGTCGTTATATACGCAAATCATGGCCTTTTGTTTTTTAGCAATGTAACAATCGCCGTCATTGACGACCATGTACTCGACGTTTCAATAAATGGTCAAGGTATTTGATGGGTGATATTTGAAAGATCCTCTGTGCAGCACAACAAGCCTTCCGGTTTAACAGCTAGTGTCATGGAATAAATCCCAGTCATTCGTAATTTTGGCCATATGGTAATTTGCAGCCGCAGCAAAAAGGATTGCAACGTACTGGAGAACGTGAAATTGAAGCAGCAAATTATACATAAAAACAAACGCTGTATGTTTTATTTTCATCTGAAGCAAACGTCCCTGCAACCCGTCGTTGATTGCTCATTTCATGGCCAACTTGATGTAATTATGTTTGGAAAATCCAATACGATGTGCTTTATTCCTCTTTTAGATTTTCTGAAGTACCACCAAATTTGGTTCTACCCAATTCCGTTTAACTTGTTTCATAACCTTTTAGATGAACCCTGTTTGTCACTATGAAGATTTTCAAAAATTATTTATTTCAAGTATCAACGATATGGAACTTTCCAAAAATTATGAGTGCGTTTCCAGTTTCCATCTTACCAAGTACTTTTGTTTTCATTTTCATCGTTACCAAAATAAACACGTTTTTTTACATGGACCGGGCTCAAGTTCCACTGGGGGGTTGTGCTTGCAGTGCTTGGAAGGTTACCACCAACACGGCACTGAAAAAAATGCTTTTAGTGTTTTCCCATAAGGCCTCGGAACCCCGAAAACGTTCTTTCAAGTTCAAACTGTAAATTTCCTTGAACAAATGAAGTGACGTCTATTGCAAAATAAATCGCTGAAATGAACCGAAAAGAGAGGTAGAGTTCATCTCCTTGTACATTCTCCTAATTTTGAATCTTTTTGCTTGTATTTGCAATGTGTTCACTTGCATACATCACTACTGTGGCTTACAACTGTTCAACGACAGATATGTGCAAGTGTGAATCCTGGCAAAAGGATGAAAGCGAAGCCAGCAGTCAGATCTTCACAAGCTTGCTACCACGTTAGAGGTTGTTCACAAGCTTGCTACCAAGCATTGGTTTTGCATGTAATAAGAAACTAATAGCGTTTTTCTTACACGAGGTTTACCTGATGAGAGCGTTTGCGCCAAAGCTTTGGTTTGGCTACAAAAATAATGCCGTTTCTAATACACGTTTTGTGTCATATGTACTTATGTGGGGCAGTAAAAAACGTCAAACCTGTTCCTGTATTCAGCTGCTAGGAGTTTACAAAAAACAGTTATATTTCAAAGCAATGCACCAGTGGTTTAATGTCCCAAACCAGAATTTTAGACAGGTTCATAAATGCGCTGAAATTCGAAGCAAAATCGCATAATAGTTGGAGAGATAACATATTTTGGAAGCAAACTGCGAAAACATATAGTTTTAGCTTCAAATATATAGTTGCAAACGCATTTTTGCCCCAGAACTAACCGAGTGTTTAATTTGTTCCATTACATCCAAAAAAAATTCGTTTTCCATCAGTTTAAATTCACTCGTATTTGCGACGCTCATCAAATTTGATAGGAAAAAAGTCAAGCACTTTTCTGAAAGACTATTTAAAACATATCTTGTAGCAAAAATCCACAGGCTAAGGCAATTTTCCACATCCAGACTTTTCTCTAAGAATGCTGTGCCGAATTCCGTTATTTCTGTAAACAAGACGAAGGTCATCAGATCAGATTTTTACTTTCAATCAATCAGCTAGTAGGGATTGAAACATGTACACTGATATGGGATGCGTAGAGCGATAAGTCGACTTCTACCTCAATATGCATAGCATGGCAATGTATACCTCACTTTTGTAAACTAAACGCTATCACTTTCTATCTAATAGCAATGGTAGCATGAGTGACTTAATATGCAATCAAAATATGCAAAAACTTTTAATTAAGTTTTGCGAAAATTTGAATTTTCATATAAAACAATGTTACCTTTCCCTTGTGGTATTTTTTCCAGTGTGTAATCACCAGAGTAATTTTGTATTTTCCGCCTTTATGGGAGATGCTGATGCTGGTCAAAATTTCCAGAAAATTCAGTTTAATTTTAGATAGAATTTAAAACATTATATTTTTCATATATCCTTTAGATCAGGGTTGCAACCTGCGGGTCAAATGCGGCTCGCATGAACATTTTAATTCGGCCCGCATCAGACTTTTCATTATCCAAGTTTGAACACAACATCGCGTAAAAACGAAACTCGATGACAAGCAGATTCGTTTACAGTAATTTAAGAGAAGTCTCTCTCGGTCCTTGACATAATTTTCTCTCCTTGTTTTCCTTGGGGTGGTAAAGATAGAATTTTAACATGAAATTAAATAATTTTTGCGGGCCATCAACATTTGTCCACAATTCATGCGGCCCGAGATAGTAAACAGGTGCTACATCCCTGCTTTAGATAGATAGACTAATTGGCGGTACTGAGTGAATTGCGCCACATGTACTCGCCAATGAAGGAACGTTGGGGCAACAAGAAAACACAGAGGTTATCTAGTCAGGTGCCCAGTAAATTAACTGAGATTAACAAGATTTTCATGAGCAAAGGTTTTGCCGACCGCAGGACGTGCTGTCGCAGTCCGATGATTTGAATCTTATAATTAGTCTAATCGAAGCAAACAAGCAATCTTACGTTTAATGCATAAGTAGTCTGCCGCTGCTACCACGTCGAATGCGTTGTCGCAGTTGATTGACAGTTGTCCAGTGTAAATGAAATCAATGATGCATTTAACGACGTCAGCACGAGTTTCCTCAAGAGTCACTACATTGTTGTATTTTTCCTGCATCTGAAATAATTATAAACCATGTGTTGGAAATATCAGGTTGAGCAAAAAGGTTTCCAAATCTGTTTCTGAGATGTCATTATAACAATAAGTCTTCACGAAAGTGATGCAGTTGAATCAATCATCCAATGGTTTTAATATGAAATCGATGTCACGTATTTTACGCATCTTCAGTCCTGTACATTGCAAGCAAGGCTGACGAGTGAAATGGTGAATTGATTCGTCTGGGTAACCTTTGTGGAAATTTATGGTGGATGACAATGTGTGGAATTCCACATCGTGCCAGGCAGATCCCTCAAAAGCTTACAAGAAGCTTTTGAGGAGCTTACAAGAAGCTTTTGAGGAATAAAGCTTTTGGGAAGAGTCTTCAATTACAAAATCTTTTGAGGAAAGTCTTCAATCACACAGATGTTATTCTTTCAAAGAAATTTTCCCACACGCAATGTGACCACAAACCTAAAGTCTGGCGATAAATATTTGTTTTTGTTATTGCGGTTGAGCTTCAAAAAAACAAAGGTTAACCAATAACAGGCTTTAGAAAAACCGTAGCGTTACTGTCAGTCGCTACCCTTTTGAAAAATTCTCAGCACAACATAAAGCTTTCTTTTTCAAATCAATTCATGGCTGTAAGTATAGTAAAGAAGTAAATAAAACGCTAGTCCCTTCCAACATAGTTTTAGTCCTTGCAACGCTTTTTTGTGTTTCCACCTGCTTCCGAGCCACTTAGGACTGACAAAAACCTGCATGAACTTCACATGAATGCCCAAAACCTAGTCTAGCAATTACAGTCGAACACAATGCCAATGATTGCTTTCGGAATTTTGGGCGGATAGGCCTGTTCCAATAAATCACGATATTCCCACCCTGCGCTGAAGATCAAGATACGTATGCCACGCAATGCACGCACTACATTTTTGGGTAGGATAATGGCAATAACATTAACTGCTTCTACTCCGAGAGACCTTGAAACCAAATGCAAACAGCGACCTTGTCAAAGTATGGAAATTGTAAACCATTGCTGATGTGCGTGAAGCGATCACACTCATGTTGCCCGCAGTTCTACGATATCTTGAAAATTAATTTCAGAGTAAAATTTTTACCTGCGTTGATGCGGCCAGGAAAAGCTCGTCATGTGTGTCAACAATTCTTAATGCATCCAAAAGCTTTTTCAATAAGGGCTTTAGTGCATCAACAAGGTTTGAATGAGCTCAATTTACCACTGGGTAGTTTTTAAGTCACATAATCGATCTGTTCTAGTTGCTAAATGTTTGGCAGATTGCTACTTTTAGTGCATACAATAACCTGTTTCTCAATGAACATCACCAACGTTATCACGAGCTTACTCCATGATTTCTATAACCAGAATTCAGCTTTTGTCCATTATATATTTGAAAAATACTTCTTCGTTTCGCTTGCAAAATTCAAGAAATTTTGAAAATTGTTTTCATTCAACGTTTTTGAAACTCTTTTCCGAAATAAGATTTGCAACATCTTTTTTTCCCGCGTTGATACCGTACTGCAGAGGTGCATAGCCGTTTCGCTATTGCCGCCCGCATTACGTTCATTTTTATGAAATACGGCCGCCAGTGACATTAAGTAACTTTTTGAAGCATGTGTAAGAAGAGGCTTTTTTGATGACATATCATTTACTCGTGCCTATCACCTAGAAATATCAAACTAGAGTTGTTTGTGAGTCGGGCCGGGTTTTCGAGTCGGTCCGGTTTTCAGGCTGGGTTCGGGCTTGAGTTTGTCAACATGTTTCAGGCCTGCATATAATTTATTTTTCGGAACAATAGATGCATTTGTCACCATTGGCTATAGAAGCAATGGAGTTGATTAAATCTGCAATAAAAATGGTTAATTGTGAACTATTTAGTCATAATTAGTTTGCTACGCCACCAATACTCCGCAGTTGCGCATTTCTTCACTTACTCCTTAAATTGTGCTTTCGGTCCTAAAACGTGCTTCAAAACGATGTGTCGGGTTCGGGCCATGCTTCAAAATGAGCCCTGTATACAACTCTGTGTCAAAAAATTTAATGAATTTTTTCAAGCGCAATCTACATGCCCGTTTGGCCGTTTTCTACTCAATGCCTCCATACAGTAGACACAGAATGTTTGCTAACGCACGACCTCCTTGTAAATCGCATGTTCACGAGCACGTAAATATTATATCGAAGCTACATGCGGTCGTTCTGTCACATGTTGTGCACCCCCTGCCTTAATGCTACCAGCCGTCACGATTACCAGGTTGACTGAGACTTTGTGTATGTTGGGCATCTGCTCATCGTTCTTCTCAATTTCAGTACAGATTTCAGTTCGTTCTTTTTGGGTTTTACTACACCTCTACTAAGCGCACACTGCCAAGTGAAGAAAATAATATCACTCATCCAGGCCATGTTTTTCAAACAATTTTCTGTTGTGAGGTCGTTTCCTTTCTGTTTAAAAAAATTGAGGTATGTCTTGTAAAACATGATAGTTTTCCTTAGTGAGTAGTAACGCAAATTTCAAGACAAGTAATAAAATTATGCAAAACCTGTGAAAAGAACGCAATGACAGAGTAAGCTTAACGATGTATCTAAAAAAATGTTCTGGTTAAAGTGTAGACACAAACACGTTTATCATAATACTATTCAAATTATTTACCTCCACTGTGAACACTCTGTCAAAGTAATCAGAGTAAAGTGCAAAAACAGATTTGTGGATCTTGAACTCTTGGCCTTCAACTTTAATCACGGCGTCGCAGTGCTTCTCATCTCTAAAAATGTGTCTATGTTTTTTTTACAAATAAACGAATTAATGAACGCAGTCGTACAGAAGCACAGAAACAAATTTTATGTTAAGCTCAAGTATCCACACCTGCTGTGGAATGATTATGCCGTACCGTCTTTAATTTTTATAAGGAAGAAGTTTCCTTTTGAATTTTGTGTTGTAAGTACAAGCAGGAAAATATTGCAAAGTACGCGAAGCCATCCAACCCTCTGTTTGTAACTTAGGATTAGACAATATATTTTTGCAAGGGCTTAGATATCAAACCTGGGTTGCTGTAGACGGCAGTGTGAATTGACCTTTCATTACAAATTATATGTTCACCTCCTGAAGTTCAATCATTAGTGTGTTTTCAAATATAAATCGGAAAGCATATACGGTGATACATTTTTCGCCAAGAGGACGCATCCCACCTTTTTCAAGGGTTAAAATCATTCTTCCATGTTTACTTTCTTCCACAATTGTCAACTTTCCATGACTGCTTTAATCTTTCTATATGGCTGTGCGGATGGTACATGTCAGATTAAAGACGATAATGAGAGCCGCAAGTCGTGCAGAGCCATACCTTCTCCAACCCATAATGACTGCTTTTTGAAAAGGAAATGCACATTTTTCACTAACTTTGCAATGTACCAGGAACGATTAGCGCGGCAAATCCTGTTTGCTGTACCCACGTTAAAGCGGGCCAGAGATCCACTAAGGACCAAGTGGCAATATTATATCTTGGTCTTGCTTCGTCTTGTGTTGTTGTTGAGCCAACAAGAATATAAGACATTGCTGCAAACCAACTGTCTCCAGGGGGAAANTGGGTATGAAAATGAATGAAGCGAATGAATCTCTTGCAATTGTTTTGAAAGTTGATTCCCATTTTGTTCAAACAGTATTGAAGGTCCACCAGTGAAACTATCTTAAACCGCTAGTCAAGAGACCAACCAACTGCATTAAACCTAATATTGTGCTAATGCTTTAAGTCCCAGTGGTTGGTTCCCAAACTGGGGCTAAATTACCCCCCGGGGGTAATTTGCAGTTTTTTCGGGGGTAACGCAAAACCAAAACCACATTGTTGTTCTCTATTATGAGCGATCACTGCAAAAGAAATTTTCGACCAGAAATTCGAAAAAATTTTATTGAGGGTATTAAGACATAATCGATATTTTGATTTGGGTAACGGCTAGAAAAAGTTTGTGAACCACTGCTGTAAGTGTAACTTGGAAGTGATTTCTACAGTAAAACTGCTTACTGCTGATATACTGTTTACACTAATTCATGCTTGAGATCTTTGCTTAAAAGAAGTATGACGAAGTGGTACAGCAAAGCGGTTTTCTGCAGTCAAGGAGAAACGAACATGTGGCTTCACATGCTGGTTCGTGATTGAAACGCATGATGAATTGATACTGACTTTCCACTCCATCTTTGAATAAGAACAAACATTTGGTTGGGATTTGTTTCTTATGACGATTAGACGAAACTCATGCAATCTTATAAATCACTATAATAATGCATTTCTCAAAATAATATTTAGAAAATAAATAATTATTTTACAAAAATATTTAAAAAAAACGTCCTAGCAGTGGATTACAAGAATTGGCACAAACAATGAAGAAGAAGCAAACGAAATTGCTGCTAATCCAGGCCCGTCGCCAGGATTTAGCAGCAGGAGGGGCAAAAAACAAAAAGAGGGGCCAAAAACCAGAAGAGGGTGCACATTTTTAAAATACCTTATTGGATTTATGCAGCAACCGGGGGCCAAACGTGAAATGGGGGGGCAACCATTTCAAATGAGGGCCCTGGCACCACTGGGCCCTCCGCTTGCGACGGCCCTGTGCTAATCATTACAACCACGAGGAGAATTTCTTGATAGTCTGGAAGCTCATTCACCTCTGTTTTTTGAAACTGAATCAACTGGTTGCTACCACCCCTTAAGACTCTCCCAAGTATAGCCCAATTTGTTATGCTGGATAACCCATGTTCCAGCATTCCAAATACGCATTGCAGTGTGCGACAAGGTCAAGCGTTTGGCCATTTTGCAACATTCTTAAGTACTTTACCTGTATTTTTTTGAAAGAATGTTTTACGTTTTCCCCAACTAACAACTTTTGGTTCAACTTTAATGCTGAACGTCCCAATGGAAAACTAAACACATTTATTCACGAAACAGTTTTTATTTCACAAAACTTCCAAGATGCGGAAGTCTTTCCCCAACAATTCCACTTCTTTGCTGGAAGTCATATTTAAAACCTCAAATTTTTTGAATCTCTGCGGACCGGATGCCACACAAACGATTCCTTACTCGTGCAATTTTGGCCTCGCATGAAATTCACCCCACTTTGATAGTACTTATATTCGTGTATGTTTTCGCTGCTAATTCATGAATTGTTCTAATGTCTGATTTCCGAGGTTTACGAAACCTCTTTGAAGAAAACTTTAGTTCTTTTGCTAACCTTCAAACATTTGGTACACCGGAGCTGATCGAGTTGTTTTTATCTGGCTGCCTTAACTGATCATGGACTCTTCCGTGCGTGTGTTTGAGTTGACAAGCATGCTTTCACTTGATTTTGAACTATCGCAATGGATTCCATTTGGTTTATTTGAGTTTTTTGGATAGTGATTTGACAATACGACTGTTTTCTCTGTTTACCAAAAATGTTTCATTTCGCTCTGTCTCGAAATGTGTCTCTTTGTAATTTATTTTGACATGGGCTAATGACATTCGACCTTCTATAATTACTCGTCGAACGAAATAGAATGAAATGAAATTTAAATCCACTTTGAAGAGCAAAACATTTTGAAATTTCTGGATCTATTACACATTTGGAAAAAAATTGTTGGAAGGCAGGGATCTATCAATGTGGTTGATGGAAGAGCTTCAAAAAAGCTTTGGTTTCCGCTCTGCAATTGCAGCAATAGGCTATGGTACGTAGCAGTCTTCTACCGTCTTAATAAGTCCAAAGTGGTCAATGAATGATCGGTGACGGAGTAAATTGATGAAGGCGAACCTGAAAAATTGCATAATATATCTTAGGATCGTTATGTCTGCAAGAGTCTCTTTTGTTATACTTTAATCAATGTTATAGAAGCATCTCAGCATCTATTTTCTCACACATAGCACAGCATTTTAGGATCGTTAGCAGATAAGGGTTTGAAGCTTGTGCTACTTCACAATGATTTCCAACACAGAAAAAAAAATGATTGGAGTATCTGTTTTGTTTTTCAGGTTCCGCGTTACAACAACCAAAGAACGTTTTTAATTTGTGCTTGACTGTGCCAATAATCATGACATAAAATGCAATAAAGCAAGCTTACGTAAAACTATTGAAGTTTGATAGCTGCAGATGTTTCTTAAATGAGGCAAACATTGCAGTGCAAATTCAATAAAAGTGTATCTTAAGAGTTTTAGGGATATCTTACGTGATTTCTCAATTATTGCAGCAATAAGAAGGATTTTGTGGGGTTTGTTGCAATACGATTACATTCATCACGGATTTCAATCATCTATAAACTCGCATCAATTAAGAAACACTACAAAAAGTTCAAATTTTACTCTTTTCATGAGCAACAGAATAACTGATTTTGACTTGTAGTCTTGGCGTCCATTTAAAACTTTTTCTGAAGTGAATATTACCCAAACATAAATTTGGTTCGACCAGACAATGCATGGTTTAAAAAAAACAACAATAGAGCAAAAGGAAAATCATGTCTATTTTCATTTTATTCAAAGAATTTGTTTTTCATATATGATGATTCACGTCAGGATTTTCCTATGTTGTTTTCTGGTCACAAAAAATAAGTTTTATGCTGTTGCAAATTCGGAAAATATTAGATTTTGTCAGATATGATATTTAGCTGTACGACGATTCCATTACCGTTGCTTTTACTAGAAACACGAAAAGGTTTTAAGTCAGAATACAAAATATCATTGAGTGGAAGAAATATCAAACAATAAAATTAATCTGAAATCACTTTGGAAAGTAGCAGTTCAGATGTGAATTACAGAAATTAACGTTTTTCTTGAAACACGAACGATCGTGACAAACTTACTTTCGAAGCCAGGAACATTTCATATAACAAGAACAAATGCTTTACCAAACATACGAAGTATTTAGTTCTGTGAATGGCAAGGTTCTGCTACATGCGGTATGTATGTAATTACAAGCCGTTCCTAGGCAGGATTTACGCCATTCTTTTATTTCCTTGCCAATTATGTTGCTTTGCAACATCATTCAACTGGCCAGCGCAAAAATGAAATGCTTTTGTGGTGCAGTTCTGCTTAAGTGCGTCTAAATACTGAGCCAAGGCTGTGGCGTTTTTGTGGCAGTGAATTAAAGTAATACCTTTTTACCAAGTGTCAGTGGGTAACGTAATTGGGTTATATTTTGACAAACAATGGTCATTTGCTGTTGAAATGTTAGACAGGAGCAGTCAAGAGTTTCCCTGACATTCGATAAATTACGAAAAAGCAAATTTCAAATGCCCTTACTGCACATGGTCAAAATGTACTTGGAAGTAGCATTCAATGCTTGAAACAATTTATTTCACTTAATGCTTGAAAATTTGCTTTTATTTCAAATGTTTCAAATGCTCACGAACATACGTGCACTTTCCATCTGTAGAATTTTGTACAGAAGTTTCTTCAAAGACTCTGATGTTGACTTTCTCTGTTCAAGTTTTCAATCTTTGGAAATATTCCAAACTGAGCAATCATTCAAAGCAAACAGGTTTAACAGAAAGACAAAAATTTTGTGGGAAAACTAAAACTGATGCAAACCTGTGGAAATGCCAACAAAAAAACAACTTTGCCGTTTCACATAGAGCAAACATGTTGATGGAAGTTTTTCTTGTCATCTTGTTTTGTCGAAATGCCACAATGTTTGCTGCGTACAACACAAAGAGTTTCGTGAGTGAGGCTAACTTGATATCTAAAAACTTATGCAAAACTATTAAGTCAGAAATGCTTATGCGTATGTGGAAAAGGGGCTGTACAGTATACACAAATGTGACTTTGTTTGAACAAAATATCAATTGGAAAAAGGAGTGTCAGTTTGGTTTCCCATTCCACGTGGTTCTACCAAAACAAGACTAATTTAAACATCTTTGCTTCCGTTTGAATATCCTCTGTTCATTTTATTTCATCAGTTTGTTCATGTAACATTAATTGTTTGAACATGACCCTGTGTTGCAACTCCTCGGCCGGCGTGGCGATGAATATGCGGTTCACCATGAATGGAAAGCGCGCGAAGAATAGCACCATAATGTATGTGGCGCATGTTGTAATATTTGCACGCAGCACGCCTATTTACTTAGGCTTTATTTTGCTATAACCCCAAATACAAAACACACAAGGTTGCTTAGGTTCGAATAAACAAGAAACAGCCTTCGTATAGGGAAACCAGATCAGAATGCGCAGCAACTGCGCAAGAAACGGTACGAACATAATGCGCTAATCATGTAATCACCCTCGAGCAAACACGTGCAATCCAGTAATTCCACCACAGCGCGAAAAAGCAAAAATAGAGTGATCTCGTCGGTGATCTTTATTTTTGCTTGCTATCACAATGTGAAGCTTTGCGCACTTGCCGCTCGGGCTTTCCGATCGCGACAAAATGGTGCCGTGACCAGGATCTGAAGGTCTTGCCAGGTGCAACCTTGTTTCATCTTGCTCAGATCTACAACCGGTTGAGACCCAGCACTCGCGCGCAACTGTGTTGATCATCCAGCAGACTGCAACCTCTTCAAAAAATACAACCTTATTAAATTCGCAAGAATTCAGCCATTCACTTTCAACTATTATAAATTTCATGAAACTGTCGAGGGGTGCCCTAGAAGACATGATGCTTAACCCTAGGACTATCAAGATTTTGTTCTTCAAGTATTTCCAGTTGGGTCAATCGACTCTAGCGTTGAATGCAAGTGGGTTTTTCGGACATAACGCACGGGTTATCGGATCTCTTTCATATAAATTGATTTTGACAGTGTGACCTTTGCCTGTGGTGACGTCACAGTGCGTTCACTACTACGTTTTGCGCACGCGCAGTGGCAATGTTCTTGTTTGATTTCACTGCCTTGTGGAATTGTGGATGCAAACTGCTCAAATGTTGCAATGCGGCNGGGACCGAGTTCGTTAAAAAACATTTAGGGGACAAATTTTGTGTGATAAGCATGTTATTATGCGCATCACACGAATGCAATATTCTTGGTTGCATTTCGATGACCTCACCATGTTCACTAAACCTTAGTGAAACCGTTTTGTAAATTTGGCAAATTGCGGAAATGATATTTTTGGGACCGTGAAACTGCTCCCACTGGCTACGCCCAAAGTGTTATGGCAGAGAGTATTGTGCTAGTGCCTAACAACGATTACTAGTTATTTGCGTCTTTACCCAGTCCACAAAACGTTAGTATTAGCACTTGAATAGTTCTTGAAAAGGTAAATAAAACAAACACAACACTTGTAATTATTCTTAGAAACAATGCATCAAAATTAGAATTTATGAACTTGTATCTCTGAGATTCAAATAATTGACAGGATAATAACACAATTCCAATTAATACACATGTCTCTGAGATTCCTTGACTGGCACAATGACCCAAAAAACACGCGTAAATCATACCGTTGTTTGTCATGTGCATCGGAATAATATTTGAATTTTGCCAAGCATACGACACGTTGCATAAGCACACTTCAAAAATTCCTTGGCAATATCTTGGCAGCGAAATTTATACAACTATATTGATATAATAAAATGACGGGGAGGAGGTTATTGTATCCCTGTGTCCAAAAGGTTTGGAGGACATGCCCGCACATCTCCCCTGAAACTCGGTCCCTGTATTGCGGAGTACTTACCGTCATTCTGCTTGTGAACACCAATACGTATGTGAAGACAAAGAGGTTATCATCAACTAGATGAAGCAAGAATTCAGAATTATGGATCACCTAGTTCACGTGGCTTCCCGAATACCTCCAGCAACTTTCCAGAAGCCGTAGTATGCAAGTATCCGGAATATATCATAGTTGAGTGCTCGACAGTGGACTTGTAACTGCTTTTAGCTGGCATCCTGTAGCTGTTTATCTCAAATACAGGCTTGTGTTTTTTCTGATATTGTTTGGCCAAAGGGCTTCTCTAGTTGTTGCTGTGCAGTTATCTTCTATATCTAGGCTTGCAAACAATGCAAGGTTGAAAGTACAAGAAGTGCTCACAGCTCTTCAATTTGATGAAAAGTCCGGTGAAAATGAATTGAGCTCAAACCAAGAATGTGTGAGGTACACGAAGAGCTTGATAGAAAGCAAGATACTATTCAAGAATATTTCCGAAATTCGGATACTTATATACTTTGGCAGACAGAGGTAAACTAATCAGTAGAGATGGTGCCATTTTGTTAGGTTATTTTTGGCTACAGAATGCACGTGCAAGTAAAAGAAATATAATCAGTACCAGACCAGGTACAAAAAATTCATTCGTACACATGTAGACGATGCTAAAGACGTGTTTCAAGAGATGTGGTACCAAAAAACGGTGACCATATTTTGGAATTCGCGACACGTGATGCTCGTCGACATGGGGATAGCGAATTATCTTACAGGAAAGAAGTGTTCGAAGCATTCGTTGGCCTGTGTTTTTCTTGTGGAGTTTTAAAAGTAAGGGATGAACTTCCAAAAACATTGTGTGAGACATAATAAGGACGACCTGTCTTTCCAGACACGACTGGACTTCAGCGTTAGTAATGGTGTGGATAGGCCTAACTGATGAAATGGCTCCATGCATGCTATTCTTAGCCAGCATCCCGAAGATGACCACCTGCTGTATTTTCAACCAGTTGGACATTGTAGCACTGGATGCATCATGCATACACCGTTTGCAAATATTTGCAAGTAACAACTGAAAAAGGGATTTTATTATCAAACAGCCAGAAAAGCTGAGCTCAGCTGAGAGAAACTGTAAGGCATCTAGAGACCACATGTATTGTTTCTGAAACGCATTCAGGTTGGAGCAGCCGAGGACATGTGACTCCATAAATAAACCAAATCCCGAAGTTGCCAGCCAAACAAAACCAGAATGAAATGTTGTCATTGTACAAATTTGTATGTGGAACGTGTTCTGGCCCTGTGTACAAAAGTTGTTTCGAACTGTAATTGGATAGCTCAACATTCTCAGCTAAGGGGTCAATTTACCCGTGTGGTGATTCACCGTTTTTGAATCGTGAAACACTGGCTGTGAAAATAAGTTTGTTCTCGACTTTTATTTTATGCACCATACAACCTTTATATTTTGATGTAATATTAAGTGCAAGACATGTTTGGCCTAATGTGAACTCGAAAACCTTATGTGCAGAGTCTTCCTGCAACATGGCTTGATATAAAGGAAAAACGTATGTAAAACGCGCATGACGTTTTATGCGCACACACAAAAATTCCCTTCTAAAAAATCCCATTTAGGGATACAGCGGATAAAAATTGTATGCTATGCATCTTTTACTGCGCAGATGAGATTTTGATGTGAAAGTGATTAAAAATGGACTTTGGGAAGTCAAAAATAGTTTAGTCCGGACATATAATATGTCACATGTCCCAGGAAAACGCCAAATTTTGGGTTGCATGACATCCATCGTTTCCCGACCTGTACAGCGTTTTTTGGTTTCCTGAGCAGGGTACAAAGCCAGCCGAAAATGTTGCTCTTGGCTCCACGAATTCTTTTCCACATGTCTCAGCCACCTATCAATCCCAAACATCTGGCGTAACGCAACAGTGATTGCATAAGCCCAACAAACCAGCTGATGCATAAGCCCAACAAACCAGCTGATGATCGGAGGATCTACCGCCCTATATTGTTGCTATGTTTGCCATACAAACTGCTTGAGCACCTTCTCTTGGTTCGTCTCGAGCCAATTGTTGACCCTCAACTACCAGATCACCAAGATGATTTTCGACGCGATAGGTCGACTGTCCAACAGGTGGTTAAATTGGCCGACGACATGGAGGCTTGTTTCGAGGAAAAGCGGAACGCTGACCTCGTGCTTGTTGACCTCACCGCAGCCTACGACTCTGTATGGCACCAGGGTTTAACTCTGACGCTTCTCTGGGTTATCTCGGCCGGACAGATGGTGCGATTTATTGTCAAGATAACTCAAAACAAGCGATGAGCAATTTAACTGTCTGCGTACTTTGAGAAATGCCTACTAGAAGACTCATCGCTGGAGTCTTTCTTTAACATCTATTTAGGCAATATTCCCTAAACCAGGTGATTTCAGTATGGATATTCCGACGACTCGGCTCTATTCTACTCCAACAAGTCTTGCGAAGAGCTGGAGAAACCCTTTTCCGAGGATATGTGCATATCCTCCGACTTTCTCTCAGCATGGAAACTGAAACTTAGTGTGACTGAAACAACATCAACCGCTTTCCATTTAAATAATAGGAAAACAAAGAGCCATATGGCAGTCAACGACCGAGGCGACACTCGGCACTACAACCTCAAACCACCTTAGCTTGGCGTTAAGTTGGATAGTCAACTGAATGCCAAGTACAGCCTGGATCCGGCTTAACCGCCTTCGCACCGGTATCGGACGCTGGCGCCCTGCTTACCACAGTGGGGTATGGCCACTTCTGCGGCTTGCGAGTGTGGCTCAGAAGAGCAGACCGCGATCCTTGTCTACCCATATCTTAAACATAAGCACAGCCTGTGCACAAGTGACAGAAATCAGCACGCATAGATGTTATTTAATGGAAATCGATTTCGCCATATGGCATCTTCAGTCCAACTAAATTAAAGGTAAAAACGAGTGGAAGTACGCAAAGCAGTGATTATTACGAAACAAAGACAAAGGAAGCGTAAAAAACATTTTGAGCTAACGTTGAAAGTACCGTAAAAAAGCAGTCAGATTGAGCACAAACAAGTAGTAAAAAACAGCAAATGTGATAAGACAAGACTTACTAGCGACATTCAGTTAAAAAACAAAGCGAGAGGAAACAGCAAAAAATTAGATGAGAAAAAATGGTGCGCCAAACCAAAAGTTATGATAAAAGCAACGTCTAAACAAGGGTAAGTCTATTTCCTCGGACATGGCTTGGATCGCCTCTTGCTTTCGGCGCAGTCTGTATCTCTTCCTGTACGTTTGTACTTACTTTCCTCCGTTGATGTTCTAACAAAAAGTCGAGGCCAATACACTTGCG